>OWIO01000224.1_pt1 | contig 51555 bp, 53 predicted proteins | sample 1733011 | NCBI WGS metagenome assembly OWIO01 (sample SAMN05065779, study PRJEB22554) | human gut metagenome | biome: ENVO:2100002; feature: ENVO:00000062; material: ENVO:00002003 | host: Homo sapiens | place: USA | reverse complement strand
CGGCGCTCTCTACTTCGGCGGAGGTGAGGGATTTGATGCCGCGCTTACGGAAAATGCGCTCCGCTTCGCGGGACACCTCGGCGTCTTCCACGGGCAGGATGCGGGGCATGTACTCCACGACCGTCACTTGAGTACCCATCGAATGATAGAAGTAGGCCAGTTCCGAACCGATCGCACCCGATCCGACCACGACCATTGTTTCCGGCACGGCCGGAAGGGTGAGCGCCTGGCGGTAGCCGATGATCTTTTTCCCGTCCTGAGGCAGCCCCGGCAGGTCGCGCGAGCGGGCACCGGTAGCGATGAGGATATTCGGTGCCGAAAGCTGGAATTTTTCCCCTTCCGCCGGGGTGATTTCCACCCGGTGGCCCGGCAGGACTTTCGCCGTACCGGAAACGACGTCGATCTTATTTTTCTTCATCAGGAACTCCACCCCGCGGCTCATCTGCGAGGCGATATCCCGGCTGCGGCCTATCACCGCGGCAAAATCGGGGGTGGGAACTTCCGACGGGGCCAGTCCGTAATCGGCGGCGTGGCGCATATAGGTGTAGACCTCCGCGCTTTTCAGCAGGGCTTTGGTGGGGATGCAGCCCCAGTTCAGGCAGATGCCCCCCAGGTTCTCGCGTTCCACGATGGCCGTGCGCAGGCCGAGCTGGCTGGCGCGGATGGCGGCGCTGTACCCGCCGGGGCCGGCGCCGATGACGATCAGGTCGTATGTGTTCTCCATTTTTTGGGTATGTTTTTTCAGCTATATGCACAAAGTTAAGGTTTTTCCGGCCTCCGAAGAAAAAAAGGCCCCCGATTTGCCGGAAAATATAAAAAAGTGTATCTTTGCCGGCACAATATGGTGAATGTAGCTCAGCTGGTTAGAGCGTCGGATTGTGGTTCCGAAGGTCGTGGGTTCGAGCCCCATCTTTCACCCCAGAAAAAAGCCCTTGCAGTTCCTGCAGGGGCTTTTGGTATTTACCACTTGAATTCCGGCGTTTTTGGGAATGTCGGGGAGGAAAAGCAAGGGAATTAACGCCCTGTTTTTTATCTTTGTAAAAGTATCACAAATGCGATGATTATGCAGGATATAATAAACGGACGCTGCGGTTGGTGCGGGACGGACGAACTGTATGTAAAATACCATGACCAGGAATGGGGAAAATTGGTGACCGACGACAGGACGCTGTTCGAGTTTCTGGTGCTGGAGGGAGCCCAGGCCGGACTGAGTTGGATAACGATCCTCAGAAAGCGGGAGGGATACCGCAAAGCTTTTTGTGATTTCGATCCTGAGCGGGTGGCGCAAATGACCGATGAGGATGTGGAGCGGCTGATGCAGTTCGACGGCATTGTGAAAAACCGCCTGAAAATCCAGTCGACCATCACCAATGCGAGGCTGTTCCTTGCCCTGCAAAAGGAGTTCGGCAGTTTTTACGATTACACGCTGTCGTTCTTTCCCGGCCGGAAGCCAATTGTCAACGTTTTCAAGTCATTGAGCGAAATTCCGGTATCGTCGCCCGAATCCGACGCGATGAGCAAGGATATGAAAAAACGGGGATTTAAGTTCTTCGGAACGACGATTTGCTACGCCCACTTGCAGGCTTCGGGATTTATCGACGATCATCTGGCGGATTGCATGTGCCGAAAAAGATAAGTAACGATTACAAAAAGAGAAAGACCATGAAGATAGCTTTTATATCGGATATACACGGTTCGGCCTGGGCCACGGCCTCGGCGCTGAACGCCGCGCAAAATTGGGGGGCAGACCGTATCGCCGTCTTGGGCGACGTAATGTACCACGGCCCGCGCAATCCTTTGCCCCGGCAGTACGACCCGATGGAGGTCGCCCGGTTGCTCAACGAGCGGGCGGAGATCATCACGGCTGTACGAGGCAATTGCGACAGCGAGGTAGACCAGATGCAGATAGAATACCCGATGATGGGGGATTATGCCGTCATCGCCCTGCCCGAGCGGGATATTTTCCTCACGCACGGGCATGTGTACAATCCCGAAAACCATCCGTCCCTGTGTCCGGGTACTGTGTTGGCGTTCGGGCATATCCATACTCCGGTGGCCGAAAAACACGGGGACATCTATTTTTTCAATCCCGGTTCGGCCTCCCTGCCCAAAGAACCGTATCCCCACTCGTGGGGGCGGTACGGCGACAATGTGCTGGAAATAGTGGATTTCGACGGGAATATCGTAAAAAGACTGGAACTATGAGTGAACTGAACGACCGGGGGCATATGGATTTTGTGATGCTGGAGGTTTTCGACCGGGGAGTTTACCCGGAATATGCATCCATGAGCGCATCCGAACGCAAAAGCCTTCCTTCTACCAATTTTTGGAGACAAAAGAATAACCTTCCCCTGATCCCGGTTCCGCCGGAGGATAAATATTACTACTACTATTTCCGGGGGGTAGACCAGGTAAACTACGTCAATACACCGGCCCGCAAAACGCCGGGCGCTACCGAAGAATAGACTCCCAGGAATAGACTACTTCCCACAGGAATAGTCCGCGGGCGTCCACCGACATGCCCGAAGCGCAGCGGTCCCGGCTTTCAATGATCCGGCGCAGGTCTTCCGGTACAAGTTTTCCGCGGCCCACGTCGAGCATCGTCCCTACGATAGCCCGCACCATATTGCGCAAAAAACGGTCGGCCGTAATGGTGAATACCAGCCGCCCGTCTTCGGGACATTCCCACCGAGCGTCTTCTATGTGGCACACGAACGTTTTCACATCCGTATTCACTTTCGAAAAACACTGGAAATCCTCGTACTGCTTCAGGATCCGGCAGGCCAGGTTCATGGCTACTGTGTCGACCTGGTGCAACAGGTAATAGGACGTTTCGCGGTGGAAAGGGTCTTTTTCGGTATGGATGAAATATTTGTACTGTCTGCGCACGGCATCGAAACGGGCATGCGCATTTTCCCGCACTTCGAAGATATTTTTTACGGCGATGTCTGCCGGCAGGAAAGAGTTCAGCCGGCGGCAAAGTTCTTCCGGCTGTGCGATAGGGGCCGAGGTATCGAAATGGGCGAACATCTGCCGGGCATGAACCCCGGCGTCTGTGCGTCCGGCCCCGGTGAGGCTTATTTTTTCGTGCAGTAGGAGTCCCAGGGCGTTTTCAAACACTGTCTGGATACCAAGGCCCTGGCCCTCGGGCTGGCTTTGCCAGCCCGAGTAGGCAGTGCCCAGATAGGAGAACTCCGCGAAATACCTCACAGGCGGATCGGTTTAGAAGTTGAATTTCACTCCGACAAAAGCGCGGACCCCGCACCAGTCGTACCCGTAGAATTTGGCTACGCGGCCGTCTATCGTATTGTTCGCTTCGGCGAACAGGCTCCAACGCGAAGCGAAACGGTAAGCGGCGCTGGCTTGGAATTCGACGTAACCGTCCATGTTGTGTTCGGCTGCCCCGTCGGTCAGGTAGGCCACACAGGCTTTGGAGGAACTGTTATAGGCGATACGGCCCGAAAGGTCTATTAGGTTGCGAACGACCGATCCCTGATAGGAAGCGCCGATCCGGAAATCCGGACGGTAGAGGGCTTTGGAGAAAAGATCGGAAGAACTGTTGTTATACTCCACGAAGGCCCCTACGCGGTGGGACGGATTGATCGTATAATCTCCCGAAGCTTTCAGAGTAAATACCTTGATGTCGTCTTCGATAGGCACATAATAAGAAAGGAATTCGCTGCCCATCGTCTGGCGGAAATTAATCCAGGCCGGGGCTTTGTCCGTCTGTCCGTATGCGGCGCTCACGTCGTAACGGAAAGAAGACGAGAATACCCCCGAAAGGCCGATCTGGGCTTTGAACTTTTCATGCGAGTAGAAAGCCGATGTCAGCGGGCTGGCGAACGGATTGTCATACATCAGGGTTGCCATGTTCTGGATCTGGTATCCGCTTTCCAGACGGCCGTAGATGCTCATCAGCCCGTCGATGATCGAATAAGCAGCCTTGATCTCGGGCATGATGTGGAATTTGGAGTCGATATGGTTCCCGGTGATCAGCTCCATGCGGGCTCCGGCATACAGGTCCAGGCGGGCGTTTTTGTAGGATACGGCGGGCGTGAGCATGAAGTGACCAAATTCGGTTTTTAGCATGTCCAGCTCATATCCGGGCAGCGGATTGAACACATAGAGTTGGTTCACCGCTTTGTTGCTGTAATAGGCCGCGGCAGCATCCAGGGACAGCATTACTTTTTTGATCGGCAGGTAGAAACCGGCGGTTGCTTTCACATAGGAATCCCGGGTCTTGTTGGCTCCGTTCATGTACGACGCTTCGATATTCAGGTGGTCGAACAGTCTGTAGCCCGAATTGGAGCGCATGAACACACCTCCCGTGATGCTGTTGTGGCGCAGTACGAGCGGGAGTTCGGAGAAATAGTCGTCCGAAAGACGCATGCCGTTGTTGGAGAAAGCATCGTAAGCGTATTTGGCATATCCGCCCAGGTCGTACCGCCGGGCGGCATACTTAGCTGAAACCGAAGCGTCGGAATGGTTGAATACGCTGTTGTCCTTGAAGAAGGAAATATCGCGCTCCGCCCGGTCGTGGTTGAGCCCGGCACTCAGGGTCGTCTTGCCCCAAGCCTTAGAATAGTAGCCTTCCAGTACGGTGGAAAGGTTGTAACCGATCCCGCCTTTGATGTAATTCGGATAAAGGGTAGCCGGCTGGCTGCCGTTCATCACCAGGGCAGATACCTGCTGTACGGCGAAATCGAACTGGGGGACGTCTGCCTCGCTTTTGTAGCTTACCGGGAGCTTGGTGTTGTTCTCCGGGGTTTCGTCCGGGGAGAAGTTGACCTTCTTGCCCACTTTGACGTCCGGGTTGTAGCCTTTTTCTACGGATACCACCTCGGAGGATATTTTGCCTTTGTTTTCCTGTGAATAACCTGCTGTGGCCGTGCACAGGAGGGCCGAGCAGAGAATTAGGTACTTTGTATTCATCGTGTTTGGAAATGATTGATTATTCGGTAAGGTTTTCGGTGCTTTTTTCACCGGCGGTCTTCTCCTGCGAATCCATGAAATCCTTCAGCACCCGGGCTTCGGCCTTGATATCCTCGTAGGGAGTGCTGTCCAGTACGTTCTGCAGGATGTAACCGGCCTGGTATCTGTCACCCTGCGCGCAGAAATTCTGCGCCATCAGCAGCAGCGCCCGCGAGCCGATGTGTTTGTACATGGGGTATTCGAGGGTGAGTTTGGCAATGGTTTCTACGGATTTGTCGTACTGGCCGTCCCGGTACTGCAAAAGGGCTTCGTAATAAAGGGTCTTGGCCATGTTTTCCCCTGAGCAGATCTTTTTCAGCTCCTCCGTCAGGGCTTTCGCTTTGTCGGCCTGGTCGTCTTCCACGAGGGCCCCGTACAGGGTTACCGAAGCATCGGCATAAAGCTGGCTGGTCGAAGGGAATTCCCGACGGACGAGCTCGGCGTATTTGACGGTATTATCCCAATCCTCGGCCTGGGTGTAGGCCGAAAGGAGGTTGACCAAAGCGAACTTTCGGTTATCGGCAATGCGGGCCTCTCCGAACAGTTTTTCGAGGTAAGGCAGCGCTACATCCAGACTGTCCTGCGCCCGGAGGAGTTCGACGTATTTGACGGTAGCCCCTTCGGTGAATTTGTTGTCCGGCAGGTTGAGCAGATGTTTGTAGTCGGTTTTTGCGGTAGTCGTGTCGCCGGATTTAAGTGAGGATTCTGCTAAGTAATAGGTTGCATCGGTAGTAAACAGTCCTGAAGGATATTTTTCTACATATTGGGCGAACGCTTTGGAAGCTCCCGCATAATCGCCTTTCGAGAAGGCCTTTTGTCCCGTTTCGAAATAGAGGGAATCCACGGACATCTGGTCCAGCGGGGTGCCCGATGTATTGTCGCTCCAGGCGACGAATTCGTCCGAACGCCCTTGTTCCACCAAAATCTGCCGTACGCTTCGCGTAGCCGAAGGGGTAACGGGGGACGATGGGTATTTTTCTACTACCTCCTTGTAAAGGGCAACGGCCTTGTCGCTGTTGCCTTGGTTGTAATAGGCCAGGGCGGCTTTCGATTTGGCTTCGGGAACGAGTTCGCCGGCGGCTTTTTCACTGCCTACCTGCAGGTAGGATTCTATCGCTTTGTCCGTCTGTCCTACCTTTTGGTAGGCCATTCCCATCTGGTACCGGGCGGCTGCCCTCCAGGGGGAAGCGGGATAGTTTTTCAGGAATGCCGTCAGGGATGCGATCTGGCCGCTGTAATTGCCGGTAATGCCCTGGCAAAGGGCCTTCTGGTAAGTGGCATAGTCCGAGGAGGGAATCCCCGCGGCCGCTACTTTTTCATACAGGGCCATGGCCACGCTGTACTGCCCCAGGGCAAAAGCACAGTCCGCCAGATGGAGCTGCACATCCGCTTTTTCGCCGCCGGAAAGGGCAGGCAGTTTCTCGTAAGCGTAGAAATAGTTCTGGGCCGATGCATAATCACCCGATTTCTCGGCCAGATATCCCTGCTGATAGGGAAGCTTCTGGTATTCAGGTGTGTTGCGGGAAGCCGGGTTGGATTTGAAAGCCGTCAGGGCGGAGGCAGCCTGATCGTCCAGACCCACGCGGAGGTAGGTCTCCGCCAGCCAGAAATCGGCCCGGGCTTTGAGAGAGGCATCCGCAGCAGATTGGGAGGCTTTCCGGTAGTATTTCAGAGCGGCATCGTAATCTTCGGCGTTCAGTTTCTGTGCGGCCAGATAGAAAGAGGCCTTAGCGAGCGCCTCGGTGGCCCGGGGGGAGTCAAGCCCCATCGATTCGATGGTGTTTATCGCTTCCTGATAGTCTTTGGAACTGATGAACGAGTCGAGCAGATAATCGAATACCTGGTCTTTGTTCGGGCTTTCGGGGTACAGGCTCAGGTATTCGGAAAGGACTTTCGAGGCGGGTTCGTATGGGTTGCCTGCTTCGTAGCTCAGTACGGCATAGTTGTACCAGGCATCCTGTTTGAGCCCGGCGTTATGATCCATCCGCGAGGCGGAACGGAATGCACCCAGCGCCTCCGCTTTTTTGCCCATGTCCAGGTAAGACTGCCCCAGCGCGAAGTAAGCGCTTTGTGCGAGCGGGGAATCCTGTCCCACGAGCCGCGAGAGGTATTCGATAGCCTGCGGATATTCGCCGCATTTATAATGGGCGTACCCAATCTGGTAATTCTCTTCGGCTGTAGGAGTACGGCTGCCCAGGTATTTGGTGAGATAGGGGAGGGCATCCTTGAACCGGCCGGAATTGAAATACGACTGTCCGACGATCTTTCCGATAGCCGGGGCATCGGGGGCCTCTGGGGTCTTTTTCAGCACGTCGAGCCCTTCGGCAATGGCCTGGTCGTATTTTTTCTGTTTGAAGTAGATGTTGGTGAGATAGAACGGGATTTTCCCGCCGTATTTCGGGTTGTCCTTCACTTTGAGGAAATTCTCCAGGGCCAGAGTCATATCCCCTTCGGCGTAGCACATGTGCCCGAATGCATAGGCGGCGTCCGCTCCCCATTTCGGACTCTCCAAAAGGCTGTACATCAATGGGCGGGCAGTCGGGTAATCGCCGGAGGCGTACAGGCTGTACGCCTTCCGGAATACGTAATCGTCCCGGCGGGGCTGTCCCATGGAAAATTTATCCGTCAGGTCGTAGTATTTCACCGCTTCTTCATACCGCCCGCGGTTGAATAGTTCGTCGGCCATCGTAGTGACCATTTCCACTTTGCGGATGGAGGCGGGGTATTGTTTTACGAAATCGTCCACCGATTTACCGGCGTCTGGGGTGCCCATATAGATGCGGCACATGGCTATATAATAGGCGACGGCTTCTTTGCCCGCCTGACTGACGGGAGAAGCTTTTTCCAGTTCGGTAAGGGCTGCCGGGTATTGTTTGGCGGAGAAGAGGTTTTCGGCTTTTTCCAGTCCTGCGTCCTGCGCCTGGGCGAAATAGACACTTATCAGGAAAAACGCCAGAACGAGCCATTTTTTACTTTTCTTCATACGGGCTTGATCTCGGGGATACGGGTTGCATGTTGTAACATACATGGCTTTTCGCCAATTGTACAAAGATAATCCTTTTTTGCGAAGGGGATATTCACGGAGAGCTTTTTAAGTTTTTCTTAAAACAAAACAGGGGCGGGCTTTATGCCCGCCCCTGTTTGGGTAAACGTTTTGGGCGGCCCAAGGCCGCCCAAAAGGTATTATTTTGCGCTGGCGATGGACTGTGCGCGGAATTCCTTGAACAGCTTAGTCAGCTCCAGAGAAGTTTTGCGGGCGCGGGTTCCGGCGGCTTTGTTTCCTTTTTCTACCTGAGCCTGAGCATCTTTTGCGAAATCTTCTAGTTTTTCCTGGATCTGTTTGAGTAATTTTTCCATTGTTTGAATTTTTAAAGGTTAATGACTTTTTTGTCTTTTTATTTCCCGTCAAATATCAAAAATAATTTCCAAACATTTAGCAACTCCGTCGAAAATATTTTTGTCTGCGACTATGTCTGCCGCACTTTTGACCACATCTTTGGCATTGCCCACCGCCACTCCCAGTCCGGAGCGGGAGAGCATGCCTATGTCGTTATAGTTATCCCCGAAGGAAACGATATCTTGTTCCCGGACACCAAAATATCCTGCCAGCACGGCCAGCGATTTTTCTTTGGATACGGCTTTGGCATTGATCTCCAGGTAGGTATCCTTGCTCCGGTAGATGTCCACATGGTCGCCGAAGAGGCTCGAAAGTTTGTGGTAGAGTTCTTCTACAACCTCCGTATCGCCCATTACCAGCACTTTGTGGGCAGACAGCCCTTCGCAGCTGAAACGGTACAGCATATCGTCCGTGCAGACGATCTCGGGATCGGTGCGTGTGTTGTGTATCTCCCGCTCTGTCCAACGGTCCATCCGGTTGGCGTACCAGGCATCCTTGTGGAATGCCGATACGTGGACCGGATAGTCTTTCAGAAAAGCCAGCATTTGCAGGAACACCTCGTAATTCATCGTCCGGTTGCGCAGCACCCGCGGGCGGCCGTCCGGTTTTATTTCACTTTCGATATAGGCTCCGTTAAAGCAGACAATGGGTCGGTTGATCCCTGCTTTGGCCAGAAAAGGTCGCATGGCACGGGGCATCCGGGCGGATATCATGACTAAGGGAATCCCTTTTTCGTCCAAAGTTTTGATTACCCGGGCTGTCGTATCGGAGATATCCCGCTCCTTATCGAGCAGGGTTCCGTCTATATCCGAACATACCAGACGGTATGTGCCTTTTTTTATCTTGTCTTCCATGTTAAATGTTAGAAACGGTCAGAATGGGTTCTTCCGCCAGGTTGGCCGGAATCGCATCTTCTGTAGGTAAAGTGCAAAATTCATATCCCATATCCGAAAAATACCGCAGGAAACCCGGCAACAGTTCGCTAATCCGGGGAATAGATTTGATACTGTCATGAAAAAGCACCACAGATCCATCCTCGGTGTTAGACAATACGTTTTGCCTCAGTCTGTTCACATTCTGACTGCTGTCAAAATCTCCGGATATGACGTCGCATAGTATGATCTGGAAATTTTTACGGAGCGTAGTGTACTGTTCCGGCGTAATCCGGGCATATGGCGGCCGGAAAAGCCGCGTCCCGATAAGTCTTTCGGCTTTCCATACGTTCTCCATGTATTCTTCTACCGAATATTTGAATCCGTTGAGATGGTTGTACGTATGATTAGCCGGTGTGTGGCCTGCTCGCAGCATTTGCTCAAACACTTTAGGATGTTTGTCGATATTGTGCCCTACACAGAAAAAAGTGGCTTTGGCTCCGAATTCCCCAAGCCGGCGAAGCACCCAAGGGGTGGCTTCGGGCACAGGCCCGTCGTCGAATGTGAGATAGATCCGGCGATTGCCGGGATCCATTTTCCATACGATGCCCCCTAATAGAGAGCGTGTCAGGCGAGAAACCTTGAAAGGGTATAAATGCATTTAGTTTTCAGCTCCTTTGTATAACGAAAGGGAATACGGCCATATACGCTGAGTACAGTTTGTCAAAATATCCTTTCTTTGTTTCATAAAGGTCTTTATTGTGTTCGGATATGTTGTCCAGGAGCATATTATACAACCTCAGATCCAATAAGGCATCCTGATAAACCCCCATTTTATGGTTTTCCGGGAAAGAATAGAAATACAGGATATCCTTCTCCATCTGGTCGAAAGCATATTCAGCCAGGCTGTCGGCCTGTTCTTTCTGTCCGGTACGGTATAGGGTGCCTATGGTTTCGATCACATAATAATTCGGCTCGAAACGGTTGGCCGGCATTTTTTGTACCGAAAGGTTGATCAGTTCGCGGGCCCTTGTAGTATCCCCGTCCATCAGGAGCGAGCGGGTGGCGGCATTGAGAGCCGAACGTACGTGCGAAGCTGTCCGACGGTCGGCTTCCGAAAGATAGGTTTTCGGATTGTCCATGCCTCCGTATTCCCATTCCCGCATCGCCAAGTCATAGGTGCGCTGTCCGTCACAAGCCTCCAGGTTATTTATATCCAATGGAACCAGTTTATACGTCAGGCCTTCCATGACCAAATACTTTTGCAATCCGAACATGTTTTCGCTGGGATTGCCCGCTCCGCCGATGCCAAAGTGTATTGGACGGTCCCATTGGTAATTGGAAAGGAAATCCAGGAATGCAAGTGTCTTTTTGTCTATCGAATATCCCCGGTTCGGCCGTCCAATGGTAATATGGAGCGAATCCTCCATATAAGGAGCATCTTCCGGGGATACAATGCCGTATTTGACGGCATTTTCCTTATTGACCGGAATGGATATTTGCGTGGTGGGGAGTAGTGCATCGTACTGTCCGAACATATCTTTCTGGCGGAACAGCGGGTGTTCCGACTTAATGAGCTCGATGAAGGTCTTTATGTCCAGTTCTTTGTCCAGCAGCGGATTGTTCTCGTCACTCAGGTAGACGGATTCGTTGGTCTTACCCTTGTACATTTTCGACGGGAGCGAAAGCGGCAAGGCAGGGCTGTCGTAGAACTGGCGGCGCATCTGGTCGATGTACCAGTCGCACATCAGCAGGGATGTGTTCATCACCCGGACATCGGTACGGTAGCCCTCCATTTCCTGCATATACCACAACGGGAATGTATCATTGTCTCCATAGGAAACGATGATGCCGTTCTTGCCCACGCTCGAAAGATAGTTGCGGCCTACTGCCCGTGCCGTCGAACGGGTCGAGCGGTCGTGGTCGTCCCAGTTCTCGCTGGCCATCAGTACAGGTACGGCCAACAGGCAGATGCCCGTTACAGCCGCGGCCAATGCTGATTTCCGGTTCTGTCCCACGTATTTTTTCAGCCAGGTATAGATGCCCATCACACCCAAACCGATCCAGATTCCGAAGGTCCAGAAAGCGGTCACCAGCGCATAGTCCCTTTCGCGGGGTTCGTACGGCGGGTTGTTCGTATATAAAGTGATGCCTACTCCGGTGATGATGAAGAACAGCAGGGTGGCATAAGCGTCTTTGTCGTTGCGTTTAAAGTGGAAATACAGCCCGATGAGCCCCAGAATGAGCGGGAGCATGTAGTATTTGTTGTGGGCCATATTGTCCTTCATGTAGTCGGCCTGCGGGTCCTGCGGACCGAGCCGCCATTCGTCCAGCGGCTTTATCCCTGTGATCCAGTTCCCTTTGTAGGGTTCGCTGTTACCCTGGTAGTCGTTCTGGCGGCCGGAAAAATTCCACAGGAAATACCGCATATTCATGTATCCTAACTGATAGGAGAGGAAATAGTAAAGGTTGTCTCCGAAAGAAGGAATCTCGCCCTCTTTGAGCCCTGTAAGCGCCCGGTAATTCTTGGCGTATTGGGGCATATCGTTGGATACTCGGGGGAACACCATCATATACTGTGGCAGGTAGCGGATCGACAATCCATGATCCACTATTTCATATTTGCCGGTTTCTTTGTTCGGTTCGTAAATAGGGGAACCGATAATATATGGATCGGACATGTCTGGTCGGGCATTGTAAGAAGGCCCATAAAGCAGGGGGGAGGAGCCGTATTGTTCACGGGAGAAGTAATAGTCCAGCCCGGCCGCCGTGGATGGGTTGTTCTCGTTGATAGGCGTATTGGCATTGGATCGTATGGGGATCATCAGGTAGCACGAGAACCCGATTACGATGAACATCAGGGCCAGTACTGTAGTGTTGAGGGCGATCCAGCCTTTTTTTCGCGAAAACCATAGTGAAAACACGCATATGGCGGTCAGCAGGATGGCCCACAGGATGGTTCCTGTGTGGAACGGCGCACCGAATGTATTAACGGCGACAATATCCACCCATCCGAACGAATTGATCAGGAAGGGGAATATCAAGCCGAATACGGCCACCAGTATGCCGGCGGCTACCAAATTGGCGATAATAAATCTTTTTGCGGTGATCTTCTTTTCCTCGGTCTTGAAATAATAGATCATCACCACCGAGGGAATGCCCAGTAAAGCCATGAAATGGACGCCCGGTGCCAGCCCCAGGATTAGGGCTATAAGGACGAGCCATTTGTTGTTCCGTTCTTTTCCGAAGCCGTCGGCCCATCGTATCGCGCAGTAGAATACTAATACGGTGAATGTATTGGCCAGGGAATACACTTCGCTTTCAGTGGCGTTGAACCAGAACGTATCGGAAAACAGGATGGCTGCCGATCCTACGATGCCGCTGCCGATAATGGCTATAAAAGTCGAAGACGATATTTCTCCCCACTGTTTCCCGGCAATCCGCTTCGCAAAATAGGTAATGATCCAGAACAGCAGCATGATCGCCACCCCGCCTGACAGGCAGGCGAAGACATTCATCATAAAGGCGATGTTCGAGGGATCCACATGGAACATGTTGGTGATCACTGCGCCCATCATCTGATAAAGCGGTGCTCCCGGGGGGTGCCCCACTTCCAGTTTTACGGCTGTGGCCGTATATTCCGGACAGTCCCAGAGCGGGGTCGTAGGTTCGGTGGTAAGGATATAGACGAGGGATCCGATAGCGAACATCAACCATCCAGCCAGGATGTTGATGTTCTTTTGGGAAGACAGTACAAGTTTCATAAGCGACAGGAGTCAGGCAATCCAAGTATTTCCGGTTCCGGATGATAATATTGATTCAAAGTGCGAAGATAGATAAAATACTTGTTCCGGTTTCATGCTGTATCGAAAATCTGAATGCGGAATTTGCGCGTTTATGAAAAAATTAACAGAAGCAACAGCAAGAACGCCAAAAAATTATGAGTATTTTTTTATTTATTCTATTAAATAGAATTAACTTTGTATTCTGGAATGTGCCCTGATCCGGGCATCGAAAGATGAGATAATAAATTAATAACTAAAAATAAAGGGAGAATCATGAACATGCAAACTGAATTCAAGATCGGTGCCTATGTTTTCGATTTCCGCAAGCGCACGCTGACTTTTGGTGGAGAGAGCCGCAAACTTACCACCCGGGAAGCGGAGCTCTTGCTGATATTCTGTGAAAATATGGGAGAACTGGTAGAGAGATCGTTTATCCTCAAAAAATTGTGGGGTTACGACGACTTTTTCAACGCCCGTTCCATGGACGTTTTCATCACCAAACTGCGTAAATACCTGAGCCTTGATCCGAACGTGCAACTTTCAAACGTACGCGGCAAAGGGTATAAACTTATTGCTGAAAAAGACTGAGGCTTACACGCATTCGATAAATGCGGCAGGCCGCACCGTTAAATCTGGTGCGGCCTGCTTTTTTTTAAGAGTACGCCCGATGGCGCGGCACTCCCGGCTTGCTATATTTGCCGGGGCGAAGCTATATTTCCCGAATGACATCCCGCAAGATTATACACATCGATATGGATGCTTTTTTCGCGTCCGTAGAGGAGCGCGACGACCCTTCGCTGCGGGGTAAGCCCGTAGCCGTAGGCAGTGGTCAGCCCCGCGGCGTGGTGTCGGCGGCCAGTTACCAGGCCCGGCGTTACGGGGTGCGTTCGGCGATGTCCTGCATGCGGGCCAAAGAACTTTGTCCTGGTATCGTATTTGTGCCCGGGCGGATGGAAGTGTACAAAGAGGTATCCGCCCAGATACGCACCATATTCCATCAATATACCGACATCGTGGAGCCTTTGTCGCTGGACGAGGCGTTCCTGGACGTGACCGAAAACAAAGCCGGGGTCCCGCTGGCGGTGGATATCGCCCGGGAAATAAAAAGCCGTATCCGGGAATCCCTGTCTTTGGTGGCTTCTGCCGGGGTTTCGTACAACAAATTCCTGGCCAAGGTGGCCTCCGATTACCGGAAACCCGACGGCCTGTGCACTATCCATCCCAGCCGGGCGCTCTGGTTCATAGACCGCCTGCCTATAGAAAATTTCTGGGGGGTAGGGAAGGTGACGGGCCGCCGGATGCGCTCCCTCGGGATCAAGGACGGGCGGGACCTCCGGGAATGTTCGCTGGATTTTCTGACCCATAACTTCGGTAAGCAGGGCGCCGTTTATTACGATTTTTCCCGGGGGATAGACCTCCGCCCGGTGCAGGCCGTGCGTATCCGCAAATCGGTCGGTTGCGAAAATACGCTGGACGAGGATATCACTTCGCATACCTCGATGGTCATCGAACTGTACCACGTGGTCACGGAACTCGAGCGTAGGATCGCCCGCAGCGGTTTTACCGGTTCGACCCTGACGCTGAAGATCAAATTTGCCGATTTTACGCTGCGCACCAAAAGTATCACCGTCCGCCATACCCTTTCCACCAAGGATGAAATATTGCCTCTGGCGAAAAAACTATTGATCCAGGCCGAAGAGGAAATGAACGGCAAGGCCGTGCGATTGATCGGGCTGAGTGTTTCGAACCCTCCGGAGGACGGCCCGGTATGCTATGTTCGCCAACTTAGTTTCGATTTTTAGCCGGAAAGTTTTTTGCGGGATTATTGCCCGGATTGTGGCCGGAACGGAAGACGACCGCGCTGACAGCCAACAGGATCAGAAGTATCCCCACCGCGCTTTGCATCGTAAACGGCTCGCGAAAGACGATGATGCCCAGTACGACCGCTGTAAGCGGTTCTAATGCCCCAAAAAGGGAAGTGAGCGTGGGGCCGATATACCGCACGGCTTTGACCAGCGCCATATTGGAAACCGCGGTAGCCGGCAATGCCAGACCGAGGATGTATATCCATTCGATCCCGCTGGTGGCCAGGCGCAAACCTGAAGTAAATGCCGCGCCGATGATAAAGTATAGCGCCCCCAATCCCATGATATAAAAAGTAAACGTCGCCGGTTCTATCCGGGCGGCCCGGCTTTGCCGCACCCCGACGATATATCCTCCGTAGGATACGACGGATATACAGGCGGCTGCGATACCGATCGTCCGGCTGCTCCCACCGTAGCCGATCTCGCCGCCGGAAAGGAGTATGGCTCCGGCTACGGATACCCCGATGGCGACGAATGTCCGGAGCGATCCTTTTTCCCGGAAAAAAAGGACCATCGCCAGGGCTACGGCCAAAGGGTACATGAAATGGATGGTGGAGGCTACGCCGCTGGCGATATGCTGGTAGGCAACGATCAGGCTCAGGGAGGTGGCGGCCCGCAGCAGGCTGAGCCCGAATACGGCTCCCAAATCTTTTCTTTCCAGGCGGAAACGGCATCCGGCCGTCCATCCCGCCAGCGCCAGAAAGGCGGCGGCCACGCCCCATCGGTAACTCAGCACTTCCAGCGGGGAAAAGCCGCCGGAGAGCAGCATCAGGGTGAAAAACGGGGCCAGGCCGAATGTCGAAGACGATACGGCGGCGTAAAGAATTCCTTTTGTCCGGTTCATCGGGGTGGATATGGGATGTAAAAAATCCGGAACCTTTTAGGTTCCGGATTCGTATTTTCGGTACGTGGCGGGGTTTATGCCTCCGCTACGGGGATCACGCTGACAACGGATTTGTCGCCCTGCTTTTTCTGGAACGTTACCACTCCGTCCGCTTTAGCGAACAAAGTATGGTCGCGGCCGATGCCGACGTTCTGTCCCGCGTGGTGTTTGGTGCCTCTCTGGCGTACGATGATGTTGCCGGCAATAGCCGCTTCACCGGAGAAGATCTTTACACCCAGGCGTTTGCTCTCCGAATCGCGTCCGTTCTTGGAACTGCCGACTCCTTTCTTATGTGCCATTTTCTATCCTTTGTTTTTGGTTAAACGAATTGAACTGAAGGTCGTTTATGCCACTACGTCCGTGATCAGGACCTTGGTCAGGTACTGGCGGTGTCCGTTCTGGGTCTGGTAACCCTTGCGGCGTTTCTTCTTGAAAACGATGACCTTTTCACCTCTCAGGTGCTCGAGGATTTTTCCCTCTACTTTTGCGCCTGATACAGTCGGGGTGCCAATCTTTACGTCCTTGTCTCCACCTACCAGCAGTACCTTGTCGAAGGTAATGGCGCTATCGGCCTCGCCTGCCAGGCGGTTCACATAGACATACTGGTCTTTTTGTACTTTGTACTGAAACCCCGCTATTTCTACTATTGCGTACATTTGTAACGGTTTGTATGTTTGTTATTGAATAATGAATTTTCCCTTTTCTTCGGGACGGCAAAGATACGTGCAACATTTTGAATTTGCAAATATTGTCTTTTACTTTTCTTTATTATCGTCCGCCCGGCTTTTTTTGTGCGGCCCGCATCGGAAAACTCCGTATTTTTGACCCTTGAACGAAAACCGCAAGGAGATATTCCGTGTTGAAAAAGATCCCGTTTTTACCCGTTTTAGCAGCCGTCCTGTTTTTTGCGGCTATCCAAAGCCTGTGGGCGGTGCCTTCCGGGCGGCCCTGGCTGGAAAGGGATGCGACGGCGCGCGTATTCATCAACGTGCCGCGCTCTTCGGGCGCCGTGGCGTGCGATGTCCTGTGGCGCTTGCCCTGGCAGACCCCGGAATACGGAGCGGAAGAGGCCGGGCGGCATATATCGGTGTACCGGGCTTCGGACGGCCGGCAGGTGGATAATTTTTACGTGCGGGAACTGACGCAGGATCGTATCGCAATTGCTTTTGAAGCATTTACAGCCGGCGATTACGAACTTTATTATACTCCGGGTGCCGATGTGGGCACTAATGCTTTTTCCCGCCCTATCTGGATGAAAAAACACCGACCGGACAACTACCCGGATTACAACCGGATGCCCCGCGGGGTAGTCACGGGAGTAGAATCGCGTTATGGAAAACCGGACAATCCGTATGACGTATCCGCTACCCGCACCGAGACGGACGCTTATTTTTCCCGGGCTAAAAAATCTTTCGAGGCTTACCTGGTTCCGGCCGGGTATCCGCTCAACGGCGATAACCGACTCCCCTTGGCTTGGGCTGTGTCCGGCGATGGAAAGGATGCAGGCGGCTTTTTCTCCCGCATGTTCGGCAAAAAACAGGATGTGTCCTCCGGGGGCGATACCGTACGGGTACCCCGGGGTGGGAAAGTCCTTATACAAGCCGGGATCGTTTGTACGGAAAAGACACCGGTCGAACTGACAGTGCGGCATACCTCCGTTCCGAGTGCCGGTGTGGTGCTGAAATTGGCCGGGAATAAAAAAATAACGCTCAGCCCCCGGGAACTCCGCAGCGCCTGGATCGTAGCGGAGTGCTCGGATGAGGCGGTAAAAGGATTTTACGATCTTTCGGTTCGGATCGAAGGGACCGGGCAGTCGCTCGACCTCCCATTCGTGCTCGAGGTAACGGAGGAAAACCCGGAGACGGAAGGCTCTTTAGTCGCTGAATTCGTATCCCGGATAGGGAGTAAGCCAGAAGCCGCGGCAAAAAAGACCCCGGTAAACGACCGTTTTCCTGTGACGGTGTACGAGGGATATGAAGTCCGCAGCGGAAAGAACGTCCTGGCGATCAATCCTGCTACCGCGCTTCCCAGCCAGATATATTCGGACAGTCTGCCTCTTTTGGCCGATCCCGTACTGCTCGTTTTCTCCACCGCCAACGGCATCCGCAAGATAGGCGTGAAAGACCTGCGTTTCGTCCGGCGCGACGGAGGGGTGCAGGTATGGCGAGGCAGTGTCCGTACCCACGATATGAACGTAGAGCTTCAGGCCAGCCTTTCGGCGTTCGGGCTGGTACAGTACGAAGTCGACGTCGAGGCGCTGTCAAATATCGACTTCCGGAATATCAGCCTGGAAGCGGGATTCTCCCGGGAAGTGACGCGCGCCTGTTACGATACGGTTTGTGTGGCGGGAAATGCGACGGTATCGCTGAACCCCCGTGAAAATTTCTCCGGCCTCTGGCTGGGCGGCGACCGCGGGGGGGTGTTCGTAACAGTGGATAAAGACCCCTCGAATGTATTTTACAGTGGGGATAATGCGTCCGTTACGTTGTATAAAGGCTCCCAGACGGGACTTATCGTCGGGAGCGGGGCTATGCGTATGCGCAGCGGGGAGAAGATCGCCCTGAAGTGCTCGATGCAGATACTCCCGGCGGATTACGCTTTACCGACCGCCGCTGGCCGGCGGATACAGGTCGTAAGCTTGGACACGCTTCCACAGCCAGATTCGGATATATTGGCTGACTTGTGGGTGGTGAACGATCCGTTCATTCTTCTGGACGGCCGGAACGACCGGGGCGCCGAAGCATTATCGGATAAAGGAGCCGGGATCCTGCCGTATATCCGCCCGTTTGCCTTGCCGTCTTCTTCGGACTATGCCCGGATATTGGTTTCGATGGGTTTTGCAGGCCGTACAGAAAATACCGGACGCACCTTGTACTTCGAACCGTCGGAAGAACTGGTCCCGGCCATGGAATACCTTTACCGCCGGATATTAGACAAGAAATACATAAAGGGCGTACTTCTTTCGGATTCGCCGTACAATATGGAAAAGATCGGGGAGTATTCCCTGATGCGCACCCGGAAGGGAGAACCGTTTTTGGTCTTCCTGCGGGAAAATGGACTGAATGCATCACTGCTGGGTTATACGCCCTGGATCGATGCGGTGGTGACCGGGGATACCCTCGGTGCTTGTGCGGGAGATTGCCAGGCCTCTTTAGGCGGGTTGACGGAATATTTCAAAGCGTCGCGCGGGAATGTGCTGGCCACTTTGTCTTTCGGGAAACCCGTGTGCGCCGATGATGCCGACTCCGCTTCCGTCCGCACTGCGGAGGCTGTCTGGAGGGTTCGTAAGACGTTGGGACTCGATACCCCGGATATGCAATTTTATCCGGAGCGGGCGGCGAGGATGCCGGTACGGGCCGACAATCCTTTCGTCCGGTTATCGGGATATGTGCTCCCTGACAGGATCGTGGTAATAGCGCGCAATACTTCCCCGGCAGAGCAGGGTTTTGTGCCCGAATTCGATTTCGGGGCACTGGGTATCCGGCGCTGGGAGGTCGACCGGTTGGAAATAGCCGGGATCGCAGGCTTCCAAACTGAAAAAATGTTACTGATGGGCGACCGGGTGCCGATAGGGGCCGATGGTACATTGGTGTTGGTGCTGCGCTGGGAGAAGCGGGCTGTGAAGTAAAAATCCGCCGGAACCGTTGCGGGAGTCGTGAAAAATGCGCAATTTTGAGAAAGACTTTACAAACAAGAACAAACATAAAAATAGAAAGCTATGAAAAGTATGAGAGGTAAAATGGCGATAGTGCTGGCGGTAGTCACCCTGGCCTGTTCGTCCTGCTCGTCGTGGAGCAACACCGGAAAAGGAGCGGCCATCGGGGCTGGTTCCGGAGCCGCCGTAGGGGCTGGTTTGGGCGCCATATTCGGCGGAGGCAAAGGCGCTGCGATAGGCGCTGCCGTAGGCGGAGTGGTAGGTACCGGGGCCGGAGCGGCTATCGGCAAAAAGATGGACCGCCAGAAAGCCGAGATCGAACAGCAGGTGGAGGGCGCCAAAGTGGAAACCGTGACCGATGTGAACAACCTGCAGGCTATCAAAGTAACCTTCGATTCGGGTATTTTGTTTGCGACCGGTAAATCCGAGCTGAGCGAGGCGGCCCGCGCCAGCCTGCTCAGGTTCGCCAATACGATGAAAAACAATCCCCAGACGGACATTACCATTTACGGCCATACGGACAATACCGGTTCGCGGGCCGTCAATGAAAAATTGTCCCTCGAACGTGCAACGGCTGTGGCCAATTTCCTGGTAGGGCAGGGTATCTCCCGCGACCGGATCAAGACCGAAGGGCTGGCTTTCGACGCCCCGGTGGCCGATAACTCCACTCCCGAAGGCCGCGCCGCCAACCGCCGGGTAGAAGTGTACATCACCGCCAGCGAGCAGATGATCCGCCAGGCGGAGGCCGGGAAGTTATAAGCCTGAGGCTAAATACTTATATGCCGCACTTGTCAAAGTGCGGCTTTTTTATTTTGGTTGCCAAGGGTTTTTTTGTCCTGTGGAACTTGCTTTGGCCTCTCATTGCCAAGAAAGATGCCCTGCTATTTCTGCCTATATTGTAGGCATGCCACACAGATATGTGAACCTTTTCCCAATAAAAAATTAAAAACACAACAAAAGGCCTCGGATTTCAGAAAGTCTACCAATACAAATGTTAAAACATCAGATGAAATGCATAAAAAATGTGTTTTTATTTTGGATAAAAGAATTTTTGCAATAGCTTTGTCCCCATTATGAAAAGTGGCTTACTCGAATTGAACTACATTTTAGGCGACGGTATCGGCCGTGAGGCCTGCTCTGCTATTATTATTGCCACAACCACTACATCCATTATTACGATTACCCCTAGGGGGTAAAGAGTCATATATTTCCAATCGTATATACATATGTATAGAAACCCTGCGGGAGTGCGGGGGTTGGAGTCCGTCGTAGCCTGGGCGGGAAAAAGAGTATTTCGGGCGCCAGCGTAATTTTTTAATCCGGAAAATAAAAATAGAATGGAAAATAAAACGATAAGGGTGTTCGCACCTGCCTCCACTGCCAATCTGGGGTGCGGTTTCGATGTCATGGGAATGGCGTTGGATGGGGTTGGCGATGTCCTGCGAATGTCCGTCGGGGACGGAGACAGCCTTGTGATAAACAACGAGAGTGGGATGAACCTGCCTTCGGATATAGAAAAAAATGTAATAACCCCCGCTGTGCGCGCTTTTATGGCGGCGGCCGGAAAAAAAGCGGCGGTGGAGATCACCGTCGAGAAAAAGATACTCCCCGGCAGCGGGATCGGTTCGAGCGCGGCTTCGTCCGCGGCGGCCGTTTTCGGGCTGAACGAACTGTTCGGCCGGCCGTTTACGGTCAAGGAACTGGTCGATTTTGCGATGCAGGGGGAAAAACTGATCAGCGGGACGGCGCATGCTGACAATTCGGCTCCTGCGGTAATGGGCGGTATCGTTTTCATTCGCGGGTATGAACCGCTGGATATTGTAAGTCTTCCGGTGCCGGATTCTTTCTGCTTTTCGGTGGTGCATCCGCATATCATGGTCAGCACCAAGGAAGCCCGCGACGTATTGCGCAAGGAGATACCGATGCGCGAGGCGGTAACCCAATGGGGGAACGTCGGCGGGTTGGTGGCCGGTATCATGACGGGGGACATGCCCCTTATCGGGCGGTCGATGCGCGACGTGGTGGTCGAGCCTTACCGCAAAGGATTTATCCCGGGTTATGACGACCTTAAAGCTGCTTGTATGGCGGCAGGTGCCCTGGCAGTGAATATTTCGGGAAGCGGCCCATCCGTTTTTGCCCTGAGCGATTCGCTGGAAACGGCCGAGCGGGTAGGGAAAGCCATGAAAGCGCACTTTGATGAGTTGAACATAGAGAACGACCTGTATGTGTCGCATGTGCCGACGGTCGGTGCCCGGGTTGTGGAATAAAAATAGTACCTTTCTCCGCTTTCTTTTGCCGCTCCAAAAGAAAGACAGTGCAAGCCGAGCATAGTACCAAACTTGTTTGAGCAATACCGAGGCGCAGCCTGTCTTATGCAAAGCAGCAAAGAAAACGAGCCCGGACAAAATGGTTTGTTACACTCCCGACGCTTGCAAACGCAGTTGTCTGTTTGTCGGAAAGCGGAGAAAGGTAGAATTTAAACGAAAAGAAGATGAAATATTACAGTACAAGGGATAGATCGGCCCGCTACTCGCTCAAGGAAGCAGCATTCATGGGCCTTGCACCCGACGGCGGCCTTTTCATGCCCGAAATGATCCCGGTGGCCGATATGGCCCGGGTGAAAGAATTGTCCGCCGGCTCTTTTGCCGATGTGGCCCGCTATGTGGCAGGACTGTTCTTCGGGCAGGATATGTCTTCCGACCGGATCGACCGGATCGTGGAGGCTGCATGCGGTTTCCCGGTGCCCCTCAAGCATTTGGGCGACGATAAATACACGCTCGAACTCTTCCACGGGCCTACATTCGCGTTTAAGGACGTGGGGGCAGGATTCATGGGGCGCGCGCTTGGCGAACTGAACGATAGCGGGGAAGACTTGGTCATTCTTACGGCTACGTCCGGCGATACGGGCAGTGCCGTAGCCAACGGTTTTTACGGGATCGACGGGGTAAAAGTCGTCGTGCTGTATCCCGATGGGAAAGTGAGCGACCTGCAGGAAAGCCAGATGACCACCCTTGGCAAAAATATCTATCCCCTGAAAGTGCGCGGCACGTTTGACGACTGCCAGCGTATCGTCAAGGAGATATTTTCGGACGCGGCTTTCCGCCGGGAGAAAAAAGTCACTTCCGCCAATTCCATCAACATCCTGCGATGGATGCCCCAATCGTTCTACTATTTTTATGCCTGGGCGCAATGGGTGGCGGCGACAGGCGATACCCGCCCGGATATTGTGGTGCCCAGCGGGAACTACGGAAATATATCCGCCGGAATGCTGGCCGAAAAGATGGGAATGCCGGTCGGGCGTTTCATCGCGGCCTCGAACTCCAACGATATCATCCCGAAATACCTTGAAACGGGAGTGTTTGCTCCGAAGCCTTCCGTAAAGACGGTCGCCAACGCGATGGATGTCGGAAATCCGAGTAATTACGAGCGGATCGTCGACTTGTACGGTGATGATTTCGCGGCGCTTACAGACCGGGTAAAAGGTTACTCCTGCGACGATGCCGCTATCCTGGAAGCGATACGGGAAATTTACCAAAAATACGGGTATGTATCCGATCCGCACAGTGCGGTGGGCTACAATGCCGCCAAAGAATATCAGGTTAAAGGCTTCTGGCTCTCCACCGCCCACCGGGCCAAGTTCGGAGATGTCATTCAGGAGGCGCTCGAAAAAGATTTTCCGTTGCCCGCAGGCCTCGAAAAATTCCTCGGGAAAGAAAAGAAATACACCTTGATCGACCCCGTTACAGCGGCAGTAGAAGATTTCGTGAGAACTTTATAAATGTCTTTTAGCAGAACAGAACGGCCCGGAAAACTCCGGGCCGTTTTTTATAGGATTGTACCAGGCGGCGAAAAAAGTTTTCTTTGGTACCCGGCCGGATTTCATTCGGACGGACGGAAAGCCTCGTGCCATTTTTCGTATAGCTGTTCATAGTGCGGCAGGTTTTCCTTGTATTTTTTCAAATCCCACTGTATGCCCAGGGAAGCTGCATAATCGGCGATAGGTCCCAGTCCGATGCTTTGGCGCAGGCTGTCTACCCGGTCAGGATCTTCCAGAGGAATGATATAAGGCTCTTTCCCGCTGATGCTTTGCGTGCCGTATACCTGCTTTTCGCCGCGGTTCATTCGCACCCGGTCGGTGAGGAAAGCCAGGTGCCAGGGTTCTGCGTTGCCTTCCCGGACGGCTTGCTCCAGAATAGGCAGGTATTTTTGTTGGATGTCTGTCCCGTCGGCGTGTTGGATGCATAGGAACAAAGCTTCGCAGGCTTCTTCGCCGATATCGTCTTTTTCCGGCCAGCCGTACCGGTCGACGATCCGTTGCGCCCGGATAGCACTGGCAGAGTCGATGATTTTCATTTGCCGGTGGATTTTAATAGCCATCTCACTGCTCCGCCCGTATTTTTCCCTTGCGTCGATCAGCAGGATGCGGATGCTTTGGTCTTTGGCCCGCAGGGCGAGCAATTCTTCGCGTACGGCGGCCATTTCCGGATCGTTCGCTTTTTCGTAGGCAGCAAGGATTTTGGGGTAGGTGCTGTCGAAGCGGATCGAATCCCCTTTTTCCAGATCGGCAAAACAACTGTCGGCGAGTGCCCGGTAGGCGGCTTCTGCTGAATTTTGTTGGGCACGGCAGATTGTCGCCGACACAAAGAGGATTGAGAAGAGAAATATTTTCCTCATAGTTTGCTGGAGCTTATCTTTAAACAGCGCGGCGGCCTATGGCCGCCGCGCGTTTGGGGGTATTTTATGAACAGAAAACCTAAATATATCAGGCGACCGTCATGATGTCTTTTTCCTTACGAGCCATGATCTCCTCCGCCCGGGCGATGGATTTATCCGTCAGGGCTTGGATGGTGTCTTCGTATTGTTTAGCCAGGTCTTCACTCACATTCTCTACGCGGCGCACGGAATTGTTGGCATCTTTGCGGATGTTGCGGATGTTTACTTTCGCGTTTTCCAGTTCCGTCCGCGCCATTTTGGCCAGTTCGCGGCGGCGGTCTTCGGTCATCGGCGGGATATTGATGATGACCATATCCCCGTTATTGGCCGGAGTGAAGCCCAGATTGGCGATCAGGATAGCGCGGTCTATTTCGGAGAGCATATTCTTTTCCCAGGGTTTTACGGTGATAGTGCGCGGGTCGGGACAACTGATGCTGGCTACTTTGTCCAATGCGGTCGGAGTGCCGTAGTATTCTACCATAACGCCTTCCAGCATGACGGGAGATGCTTTTCCGGCGCGCAGTTTGAGCAACGCTTTTTCAAAATGCTCGATGGAATTCTCCATTCGTTCGCCGGCGTCTTCTACGATCAGGTCAAGTTCTTCGTTCATCTTGTTCTTCGGCTGATTTGTTGTATAGTCGTTTATTATTTCTCGGTAACCAGTGTGCCGATATTTTCCCCGTTGCAGACCTTGTAAAGGTTGCCGGGCGTATTCATATCGAACACAACGATAGGTATCTTGTTTTCCTGTGAGAGGGTAAAGGCTGTTTTGTCCATGATCTTAAGCCCCCGGTCGTACAATTCGTTGTATGTGATCTTGTCGAATTTGGTGGCTGTCGGATCTTTTTCCGGGTCGGCCGTGTAGATGCCGTTCACTCGGGTGCCCTTGAGGATTACATCGGCCTGTATTTCTATCGCCCGCAGGGTGGCGGCTGTGTCGGTGGTGAAGAATGGGTTGCCTGTGCCGGCCGCAAAAATGACGATACGGTTCTTTTCCAGATGGCGTACGGCTTTACGCTTGATGAACGGTTCGGCAATGCGCTCCATTTCGAGGGCCGTTTGCAATCGTGTTTTGAGTCCTTTTTCTTCCAGGGCTCCCTGGAGGGCCAATCCATTTATGACTGTGGCAAGCATCCCCATATAGTCGCCTTGCACCCGGTCCATGCCTTGTGCGGCGCCCTGCATGCCACGGAATATATTTCCTCCGCCGATCACAAGGCCTATTTGCACTCCTTGGTCGGCGATCTTTTTGATGTCTTCTGCGTATTGGGAGAGCCTTTCGGAGTCTATCCCGTAGTTGAGGTTGCCCATCAGGGCTTCACCACTTAATTTGAGAAGTATACGGCGGTATTGCATGGTTGGAAATGGTTTTACGTGCAAATGTAATATAAAAATTAGTGGCATCGAACCATTGCGGGAAAACAATGTGAAAATTTACATTTCCTATTTTATATTTATCTTTTTGTAAAGACGGCTGAATGGGGGAGTATGAATTATTATTTAGGAGTTTTGTCAAGAATAAGCAATTCTGTAATATCTTTTTGGATATGGATTTTTTTTGCCAATTGCAAGTAATCCGGCATTTGTTATATTTCTTTTTAGATATTAATCTCTGTTTCCCGTACAGCGGGGAAAAATAAAAAACACCGGAGGTGTATCCGGTGTTTTTCTGTGGAAAATGTTTGTGTATTTTTATTGGAACATTTTTTCACGCATTTCTATGTTTTTTGCGTGGTTGATAAGTTCCACCATATTGTTTACATTCAATTTCTTCAGCAGGCGTGCTTTGTAGGTGCTCACGGTTTTCTCATTGATGCCAAGCTCCTCGGCTACTTGCTTGTTGCGTTTGCCGCTGGTGAGCAGTTTGAGCACCTCGACTTCGCGCACGGAAAGACGTTTGTACATCCGTCTCTGTGCGGCGTTTATGCCGGCCCGTTTCTGATAGGCCATGCGTTCGGATAGTTTTTCGGAAAGGTATATCCCTCCATCGGATACTTTGCGGATAGCTTCCAATAATTCTTCTACCTGGCCGGATTTGTTGATGTATCCCATTGCGCCGGATTTAAGGCAATTGATCGCATAAATGTCGTCAGGATGCATGGAATATACCAATACCCGGATTCCCGGAAATTCGTTCTTCACTTTTCTGAGTACGGTAAGCCCATTGGCTTTGGGCATCTCCAGGTCTAAAAGCAATACGTCGGTCTGGTGGTTTTTATTCAGTAACTGTATCGTATTGTCCGCATTGTCCGTAGTACCTGTCAGATTGATGTCTTTTGTTTGTTTGAATATCAGCTCAAGGCCTCTTCTGACAACTTCATGGTCGTCCACTACTAGTACGTTAATCATGTTTTTTTGACAATTGTATTATTTTTCGCTGTAAAGGTAGATTTTTATTCAGTACAAAAATGACATTTCTAAGAATTTATTTTTTGATTAATGTGTCTGTTTTCCTGATATTAGCCTTTTCCGGATATTTTGAATTCCTACATTTTGTTTTCCGGTTTGACCAGTGTGGTGAATTTGCATTTACCGGAAATAACGCCTATCTTTTTTTTTAAGTTTATTTTGTTTGCCGAAAATATTGTTTATCTTTGCGACGGTCAGGTGTGTGGAGTATTCCTGAATCTTGTTTTAGAAAAAAGACCAAAACAAATCCTTAATTTTACTGATAAAGATGCCGGTAGCATTCGTTGGGAATGCATACCGTCCTCGTAAGAACATTATTTATTCGATATATGCTGGACATAGAAGAAGTAAAGAGAATGAAACTTCCCGAGTTGCAGGATTTTGCGGCTAAGGTAGGGATTCCCCGTTATCGTTATATGAAAAAAGGGGAACTGCAACAGTTGATCATAAAGTCTTTCGCCGGGTCTTCTGCTTCGGAAACAAAGGATTCCGATAAACCGGGCAATGTTGGTCAAAATGTTGCCTCAGAGAATGTTTTTACCGCTCCGCAATTACAAAAAACCGGCCGCGCCAGCAAAGAGCGCGAAGAGCGGGTGGGTGAAAATCCCATTCCGGGAAAGCCTGCCGAAGAGGCGAAGCCTCCATTGACCGAGGGTCAGTTAAAAGCTTTGAAAGCCCAGCAAGAAGTTGCTCGCCGTCGTATGGAGCAGCAGGCTCGCCCATCACAGCAGTCCACGGTAACTCCTCAAAATGTTTCCCTGCAGGCTCCGATCGAGAAGCCGGTTCCGGTGAAAAATGCGCCTGCTGCCCAAAATGGACAACAATTGCAAGGGAAACCCAATTATTTTTCTCCCGATTATGAATTTGAAGGCATTATTGAATGCGAAGGGGTCGTGGAGATAGGAACTGAAGGTTATGGGTTTCTTCGTTCGTCGGACTATAATTATCTATCTTCTCCGGATGATATTTATATATCCCAGTCTCAAATACGCCTGTTCGGCCTTAAGACCGGAGATACCCTGCGGGGCATCGTCCGTCCCCCTAAAGAAGGGGAGAAATTTTTTCCGTTGGTCAAGGTTATCCGCATAAATGGCCGCGAACCTTCGTTTGTACGCGACCGTATCGCATTCGAACATCTGACGCCTCTTTTTGCGGAAGAAAAATTCCGCCTGGCCGGAAAGAATGCGACTACTTCGACCCGCATCATCGACCTGTTCGCCCCGATCGGCAAAGGACAGCGTGCCATGATTGTGGCCCAGCCAAAAACGGGTAAGACTATTTTGCTCAAGGATATAGCTAATGCTATTGCGGCCAACCACCCGGAAGTATATCAGATCATGCTCCTGATAGACGAACGTCCGGAGGAAGTGACCGATATGCAGCGCGGGGTGAAGGCTGAAGTAGTAGCTTCTACTTTCGACGAACCGGCCGAGCGCCATGTGCGGGTGGCCAATATTGTATTGGAAAAGGCAAAAAGATTGGTGGAAAGCGGGCATGATGTTGTCATTTTGCTGGATAGCATTACGCGTTTGGCCCGCGCTTATAATACCGTTTCTCCGGCATCCGGGAAAGTCCTTTCCGGAGGTATCGACGCTAATGCCCTACATAAGCCTAAGCGGTTTTTCGGTGCGGCCCGCAATATCGAAAACGGAGGTTCTCTGACCATTATTGCTACGGCGCTTATCGATACGGGCTCCAAGATGGACGAGGTAATTTTTGAGGAATTCAAAGGGACCGGCAATATGGAACTTCAACTGGACCGCAAATTGGCTAACCGCCGTATATTCCCCGCGATAGACCTGGTGGCTTCCGGAACGCGCCGCGATGACCTGCTCCTTTCCCGGGATGTGATCAATCGGATGTGGATCCTGCGCAAGATGCTTGCCGACATGAATCCGCTGGAAGCGATGGAGTTCATCAAGCAAAGACTGGAAAATACTGTTAACAACGAAGAATTCCTCATTTCAATGAACAGTTAAGGCTTTGTTAGAGAAAATTAAATGTTAAAGTCGTTTTTTTTTGAATTTAGTGAATATTTTATATTACTTTTGTCTTGCTAAGAGAAGTCCTATTTTAAAGAACAATAAAAAACACGAGATTAAAAATGAAAACAAAACTTACTTTACTAAAAAATGCCTTGCTTGTCGGGTGTGCGATGTTCGCGCTCACATCATGCTCGAATGATGATGGGGACGGACTGGACTACACTACCCAGGACTGTGCGGGGACATATAAAGGGACTCTTTCTATAAGAGAGCATGGGTCCGGGGTAAATGACAACTGGTATAACGGAGGTAAAGCTGACTTTGCCGACCAGGATGTCGTTGTTGCCGCTGTTTCTGCTACTCAGTTGAAGTACACTTCTACCAAAGCCCCTGCCAGCACGTCGACATTCGGTTTCAAGGTTGATGTTACCGTGGATTATGCAGGAAATGGTCCTGATATGAAGTATTTCACCGGTACAGGTGCTTTTACGGTGGATAGCCTGAAGGCAGATGCTTCCCAGACTCATACTACTTACCAGAATTGCGAAGTTCTTGCGCATGCAAAACCGTTCGGTGTACGCCTTGAAATGGTTTGCAATAATGCAGGCGCTACCAAAGGTGGTGCGTTGTATTACGCTTCCTGGAGAAAACAGGAGGTAGAAGAATAAGAAATAAGTTGCTCGAAAATATAAGAGGCCTCTCCAAGAGGCCTCTTTTTTTGCTTTATTGGGGCTTTCATTGGAATTATTGTGTTAAAGTTCCTTTGACTTTGCGCAGGTAACATGAAGTGGGCTAAATTTGCATGGAAACTATAAATTCACACAAGTATGAAGAAATTTTTACTGTATTCGTTGGTTACGATAGCAGCGTTGTTTATGGCATCCTGCTCCAGTAACGATGATAAAACGCTCGACGGGGTCCCTGGAACGTATTCTGGCCGTGATCTTTCTGCTACCGTTAATGGGACGATCCTAAGCGGTTCAGATATCAAAGTGGAGGTGACCGGAGATGATGCGGATCACATGACTTTGATCGCTCGCAATATAATACTCGGTCAGGAATCCTATACGATTAATGACGTCCAGGTGCGTGTCGATAAATACGATGCCCGTGTTTTTGTGGGCTCAGGAGATACCGACTGCAATCTGGTGCGGATCAGCGGTAAGATCGCTGCCGGCAAAATGGTTCTTACGGTGGAACAAGCCGGGGTTACAGGAGATTATACTTTCCAAAATCAGGGAAGCATCTCTGTCAACGGAGAGCAGCCAGCGGCGAACGCAGCTATAGAAATACAGGGTACGAAGGTATCCGATCTGAAAATGGTATTAAAGAATATCGTACTTGGCGAAGATGAGCTGGAAATGCAGAGCGTTACAGTATCCAAAGCCCAGCCGAATACCCCTGGAACGAAGATCGATATAGGCGAGTTGGTAGAATACAATTTCACGGCATCTTATAGAGATTCTTACCGGGAGATTTCTGCCGCCGGACTTATCGGATCGGATGGCATGACTGTAAATGTCACCGTGAAGAACCTCGGCGATATGGTCGGAAAATGGAAAATAGCCCTGGTGGATGATGGTTCCGGGACAGAAATTCCCAGCGTACTGTTTGAAATAACCGGTGCCGATGGCCTGACCATTATGGGAATGCCGACTACGGGCGAGAACGGCTTTCCCGTTTGGGTGGCTGGCTTGGTAGGGTCGCTTGGCAGCGACTACCTGAAAGCTCTTCAGTATATCGACTTCAAAGCGGATGGCAATATCGCTCTATTGGTGCATGACCCTCTGAATAACGGAGCTGTGATAGAGATACCGAACGAAATGATCCCTGCCGGAGCGATTCGTTGGTACATGAAAGACGGTCAGGCGTTCTTTGTCGTAGAGCAGGCAATGATCGATATGATCCCGGGCGGATATGGTGAGATCGTGAAAGGTTTCTTCCCTCCGAAGGACGGTTACCTGTACGTGCCGCTGGGCTTCAAGAAAACTACGACTGGTGCGGTGATATATCTGGACAAGGAATTCCTGAAGAAGGCCCTTCCTGTGATAGAAGCTAACCTGCCGGATGAGATACTGATCGACCCGACCGATCCGGAAAGTAATATAAAGCCTTTTGTGGATATGATCTTAGGCGATATAAAGAACGTGCTTGACAATTGCACGACTTTCGACGTAGGGCTCAACTTAGAAAAAACTGAATAATATTCGGGCTAAACAGAACATAAAAGCGCACCCTTTTGGGTGCGCTTTTTTTAATCGAAATTGACAAAGTATCTGAAAATATTCCTATATTTGAGTGTGTTTAACTCAAAATATTCACGACCATGCTGCTCAACCTAACAACCCTGATAATTGCGCTGATAGCCATCTATTTCCTCTATGATATGGTGGCTCTGATCAAAGAAAAACAATTTTCTTTGGCGCGTTCCCGCACCTATGCGATCATCCTCGGGCTGCTGATGACCGGTCGGATGATATACGGCTATTTCACGGATGATTTTACCCAGGACGATGGCATTCCAAACCGGGGTATCTTTGTGGTTTGTACGATAGGCGCCGCTACGTTGTATGCGTTGGTCGATCTTATCGTGGCATTGGTAAAGAAACGCAGCGACTGTAAATTCATTCGCCGTAAATTGACTTTCTTCCTGTTCATGTTCGTCCTGCTGATATTTTACATGTGGATGAAGAAGGCATTATAATATTGAATGGGAACCAAGAAGCTCATCGTATTTATCTTTTTAGCCATTGTCCAGGCGGTGGTCTTTGGCTGGGGGTTGTACCTCGGAATAAAGGATGGTGCCATATCCGGTTACCTTTCGGCGGCAGCGATGCTTTTGGCCTTTGCGGCGATGGCTTACGACGGGCATAAGATCCGCATCCGGAAAAGACTGGAGAAACGACAAGACAAATAGAGATATAACGGATTCGTTTTCACGAATCCGTTTTTGTATAAAAGAGTTTTCCCCGGTGTGTTTTTATTCCGATCCTGTTTTAGGCTTTATCCGGGGGTGGTTTATCTTAACAATATAGAATGTAACCATTTCTTACGGGATGCGTCTAATATTTAAATGATCAGAAAATGGCGTGTAAAATGAAACATTTATTCCCCGGGGCATTATATCGGCTTTTCTCCCCAAAGACAATAAATAAAGGGTTTTTAGTGGCCATATTGGCTGCTATTTTGTTTGTGCCGTGCCATGCGCAGGAAACGGTCACTTACCGGATCAGTGCCCATAATATGTCGGCCCGCGCTTTGGATTCGTATCCGCAAAAATTGTTGGATTTGAAAAAGAATGGCGATACCTATACGGCAGAGCTTACTACTTTTGCCACGCATCAGGATACGATAAAACGTAAGATCGTATTGCAGGACATATACACTCCGGACTACGCATATCCGGACAGCATTGCAGCATATCTGGAGCCGACCTCTTTAGTGGACTGTACTCTTCCGCAAGTTAAAACGATAGCCGATACGCTTTTCCGGGATACGGATACGCTTACTCTTCAGGTGATTGCCCGCGGCTTGAAATTCGTGTCGAAGCATATCGCCTATGATAATGATTTGGCTCAGGAGTTGGATAACGGCAATTGCCGTACCCTCGATGTGGGAACGATATTGGAGCGGGGAAAAGGGACATGCAGTGAATATACCAATCTGTTCCTGGCGCTAATGCGTAAAGCAGGTATCCCATGCCGGATGGTGGTGGGGTACATTTATATGCCGGAGCAGAAGTTCGAAGGAGCCCATGCCTGGGCCGAATGCTATGTAAAAGGGTACGGATGGTTTGCCGTAGATCCCCAGAACGGATTTTACTGGTATCCGGCTTTTGCTATAAAGATGTTCTACGGGAAAGATTTTGCGGATTGTCATATCGATACATTGCCGGATATGTACCCGATCAAGGTGGAAATATTGGATGGCGAAAAGGTATAGGGTTTGTGAGCCAGATAAAAAATCCCGCAGGTTTATCTGCGGGATTTTTTGTTATAGTTTTATAAAGATATTTTTCCGGTAGAGCAGGTAAGTGATCCCCCAACAGATGCCTACCATGACCAGCGACCAGAGCAGGGATGCCAGTTCGGGATTGCCTGTCAGATCGGCCGTCCAGCGGTAAAAATGCCCGGATATGGACGTGGTCTTTCCTTCGGCTTCGAAAAGGAAAATGGGAAGTCTTATCGTGCGGACGATAACCCCCGAAAGGGCGAACGCAAATAGCGCATTGGTGCCGAATACCCGGAAGAACGTAGTCATCCGGGAGGTTTTCCCCAGATAGTCGGTTGCGTAGGCGGTAAGCGCCCATAGTTGCATGGCGATCCCTCCGGCATAGAGCACATAGGAACTGGACCACGTCGGTTTGTTGATCGGGAAAATACCGTTCCCAATCAACCCGGCGCTTATCAGCAGGCCCCCGATAGCGGCCAATGCGATCAAGGTCCGGAGCATTTGCTTTTTTTCCTGGGTGTTTTCCCCTACGAACTTTCCGGCCATATACCCCAGAAGGACGGTTGAAACGGCGCCAAGGGTACTCAGTAAGCCTTCCGCTGCGAAATGAAAGCCCAGGCGCATAGGCAGGCGGCTTTCCCCGAAGACGGCCAGGTCTATTTTCCGCCCGATATACCCTTCGATCGTGGCGTCGCCCAGCGTGAAGACCAGGACGGCGTAGCCGATGAGGATAGACAGGGTGCAAATAGCGATCCTTTTATAGGTTTTGAGCCAAAGGGCGATGAGCGCTCCCAGTGTATAGGCGATACCGATCCTTTGAAGTACGCCGAATCCCCGTATCTGGAAAGTTTCCAGGTTGTAAAAGGGGTACATTTTCAACAGTTCCCCAACGATAAAAATAAGGATGCCCCGTTTGATGATCTTTATGACCGAATCTTTGGACAGGTGCTGGCCGAATTTACGCATGGCGAACCAGACGGAAGCACCTACGATAAAAAGGAAAGTGGGAAAAACCAGATCGGTCGGCGAGCAGCCGTCCCATACGTAGTGTTTCAGGGGGGAGTACATATGCCCCCAGCTGCCGGGATTGTTGACCATGATCATGCACGCTACGGTGAACCCGCGCAGGACGTCCAGGCTTAGAAGTCGTTTCATAATGTGGTAGTACAGGTATGATTGATTTTGTTTTTGCCGGATGCAAAAAATGCTTACGGGATTTCCGTAAGCATTTTTATCGGCTCATTTTTTATTTCTATGTCAACATGCCGCCGTTCACGCTCAGCACCTGTCCGGTCACGTAGGAGGACAGATCGCTGCCCAGGAACAGGCATGCATTGGCGATATCCTCGACGCTCCCGGCGCGTTTCAGGGGAATGGATTCGAGCCATCCTTCCAGCACTTTAGGGTCGAGCGATTCGGTCATCTCGGTGGCAATGAAACCGGGCGCTACGGCATTGCAACGGATGCCTCGGGAACCGAGTTCGAGGGCGACCGATTTGGTGAAGCCGATGATGCCGGCTTTCGAAGCAGCGTAGTTGGCTTGCCCCGCGTTCCCTTTTATGCCTACCACCGAACTCATGTTGATGATAGAGCCGGAACGCTGTTTGAGCATGTAGCGCTGGATACCTTTGGTCAGGTTGAATACCGAATCGAGGTTGGCCTTGATCACTGCATCCCATTGGTCCTTGCCCATGCGCATCAGCAGACCGTCGCGGGTAATTCCGGCGTTATTTATCAGGATGTCCACCCGTCCGAAATCTTTGACCACTTCGTCGGCCAGAGCCTGTGCCTGGTCAAAATCGGCCGCATCCGAACGGTATCCTTTTGCTTTGATGCCTTCTGTAGCGAGCTCGGCTTCCAAGGCCTGTCCTTTTTCCACGGACGAAAGATAGGTGAATGCCACGTTGGCGCCCTGAGCGGCGAATATTTTGGCGATGCCCCGTCCGATGCCCCGCGATGCCCCTGTGATCAGGGCGGTTTTGCCTTCTAAAAGTTTCATCTTCTTTTTCGTTATATAATGTTGTTCTTTTTCAGTAATTCCATCAGGGATTGTCCCGATTCGTCCACACTGAGGGTTTCCACGGAAAGTTCGTAGTCGGCTTTTTTATAGTGGGATTCCCGCACTGCCAGGCTTTGGCGCACGTATTCCAGAAGTTCGTCCCCCGTTTTTCCTTTAAGCAGCGGGCGTTTAGTGGTACTGCAAGCCAGGCGTTCGGCTAAAATGATGGGAGATGCCGACAAGTAGACCGTGGTGCATTTCCCGTCGAGGTAGTCCATGTTGTTCAGGAAACAGGGAGTGCCCCCGCCCAGGGAAAGGACGAAATTGTCATCGTTCTCCATGATCTGGCGCAGGTGGTAGGATTCGATTTCCCGGAACCCGCCCTCGCCGTAACGGCGGAATATTTCGGGGACGGACATTTCTTCCGTTTGTTCGATATAATTGTCCAAGTCGATGGAACGGAGCCCCAACTGTCGGTTGAGTACCCGGCCCATTGCGGTTTTGCCACTGCCCATATATCCCAGCAGAACGATTTTCATCGGAGCTACCTTTTATTTACTTTTTCTTCTCGGCGGTTTTGACGGCTTGTCCGTCCTTAAGCGTCTTGGAAACCAGGGAATAAGGTCCGGTAATAATCTCCTGGTCCTTTTCCAGTCCGGAAACAATCTCGATGTTCTCGTCGTCCTGAATGCCGGTCTCTACTACATTTTGTTTGGCTTTCCCGTCCTGAAGGGTAAATACGACTTCTTTAGTCTGGTTGGCGCCCGACAGGGTGTCTTTTATCTGGCGGGTGGATACGGCGCGGATAGGCGCTACCAGGATGCTGTCTTTTTTATCCGACTGGATTTCTACGGAAGCGGTCATTCCCGGTTTGAACGGGGTATGCTTGAGGTTTTTTTCTTTGGCCAGGGCTTCGTAGGATTCCTCGAGGATGATGATTTTTACGTTGAAATTGGTCACCTGGTCGGCAGAAGAGGTTTCCGTGACATTGGCGGCCGAAGAAGCGATCTCTGTGACGCGGCCTTTGAATTTTTTACCCCAGTAAGCATCCACTTCGATATTCACAGGGTTGCCTACGGCCAGTTTCACGATATCGTTCTCCCCGACGGTCACTTCCACTTCCATACTGTCCAGATTGGCTACGCGGAGCACTTCGGTTCCGGCCATCTGGGCGGTACCTACCACGCGTTCGCCGGCTTCGACGTTCAGCTTGGAGATCGTGCCGTCTATCGGCGCGAATATCTGGGTGCGCATCAGGTTGTCTTCGGCCTCTTTCAGCGAAGCCCTCGCGCTTTCAAGGCTCGATTTGGATGCGTCGTAAGTCAGTTTGGCCACTTTGTAGTTGGCTTCGGTCGTTTCCCAGTCGGCCTGAGCGATGGTTCCGCTCTCATAAAGGGCTTTACTGCGTTTGTATTCGCTTTCCGATTCTTTCAGGCGGGCGGCCGATTGTTCGAGGGAGGCGATAGACTGCTGCACGGCAGCCTGGGCCCGGTTGACGGCAGAGATATAGATATCCTGTTTGATTTGTACCAATAGCTGGCCTTTTTTGACTTCATCGCCTTCCTTGACGGTGAGCTGGGTGATCTCTCCGGATACTTCGGGGGCTATCTTGACCTCGGTGGACGGCTTTATTTTCCCGGAAGCAGTCACTATCTGGACGATGGTCGCAGTATTCGCTTTCTGGGTGTTCACGATGTCCACTCTTTCGGTCGTACCAAATACTCCGCAGCTCTTCATCAGCGCCAGTACGATGATCAGAGCTACCACGCCCAGGATGATATACTTTTTCTTTTTGCTTTTTGCCATTTTGCGTCTGTTAGGTGTTTAGCGTTGTTATGATCTTTTTCAGTAGGTGATTTTCTGTGTCTGGTAGAATTCGAGCAGTTTGACTTTGAATATGTAGTCGAATTTCGCCCGGAGCAGGTCTCCTTGGCTCTTCATCAGCATGTTTTTGGCAGTCTCGTAGTCGAACGAATTGATTTTGCCCACTTCGAATTTTTCGGTGGCATACCGCAGGGCCTCCCGGGACGATTCGGTAGCCTTTACCGAAGCCAGGTAGCTTTTATACGACGAGGAAGCGTCCGAATAGGCTTTTTCCACGTTCTGCTGGAGGTCCAGTTGCGCCTGGGCCAGGTTCAGGCGCGCTATTTCGAGGTTTATCTTCGAGCGGCTGACCGAACTATAGGTGGAAAGGCGGTTGAAAATAGGAATGGAAAGTCCTACGCCAAGACTGTGGCGGGAGTTGTTGTCCCATTGGTCGCCGATGGAAACGGGGCCGTTGGCATTTTTATAGTCGAAAATAAAGCTGTCGCTCCATCCGTAGTTGGCCGAGATCGTTGGTAGGTAAGAGCCTTTTGCGATAGCCAGGCTGCGGCGGGAGACATTGATGTCGTTACGCGCTTTGTGCATTTCCGGCAGGTTGGCCTCGGCAGCTCGATAGATATCCAGTGTGCTCATCGACATGATGGGAGATTGGGTTACGATGTCGTATCCCGAAGTTTCTATCTGCAAGTCGTACGAGAGGTCGAGGGCCAGCAGTTGTTTGAGCGTAAGATACGCCAGGTCGATCTGATTGTTGGCTTCTACTAATGCCTGCTCGTCCCGGGCCAGGGTGGCCTGCACTTCGTAAAGGTCTCCCAGGGAATTTTTCCCGGCATCGTACATCTTCTGAATACGCTCTACCTGCATCCGTGACAGTTCCCGTTGAGAATAAGTCACTTTTTGGTATTCCAACGCCGCCAGAATGCTTATATAAGCGCTGACCACATTCAGGGATACGTCGTTGAGTATCTTTTCGCTGTTGTGCCGTTGCGAGGCATATTCAAGCTGTGCCCGGCGGTAGGTATTGATATCTTTCAGGCCGTTGAACACATTGAGTTGGGTCGATATGCCGAAGCTCATGCCTTGCTGCTGCTGGTTGGTACGCAGGTTGGTATTTGCGTCAAAACTGAAACCCTTGTTGAAGCTGTAGTTCGACGATGCTCCCAGCGATGGCAGGAATGCGCCGACAGCCGCCGTTTTATCCACTTTGGACAGATCGACGTTCCTTTCGGCCTGGCTGATGCTTATGTTGTGGCTTATGGCATACTGGACGCACTGTTCCATGGTGGCCGGCCGGGGAAGGGTATCCTCTTCCGTCTGCGCCGTTGCGACTATAAACGGAAATGTTAGGATCAGTAAGAAAAGCGTTTTTTTAGTGTTCGATGACATGTACGGATGAAAACGGTTTTATGATTAATTAGGTTGGACGATCTCGAACGAGGCCTGCAGGTCGAACGTAATGGTGATATCGTCGCTTTGTTCTATGCTTTCGTATCCGGATGCTTTGGCGGCCATGGTCATATCCATCGCATAAGCGGTGTTGACCATCCGTGCCTGGATGTAAGCCCGGCCGGCATTTACGGAAAGGATGCGGCCGATCTTCGCGCTGGACCCGGAGAGGATCTCGCCGGCTGATTTACGGGCGTCGGCCAATGCCTGGGCCCGCAGAGAAGATTTGAGAGCGTCTTCGCCCGAATAACTGGCCTTGGTAATGGAAACTTTTTCCACGCCCTTGAAGTCCAGTTCCTTGGCTATCGCATAGTAATCCGCATAACTGCCTACCGAAAAGGTGACGCGTTTGCGGATAAAGACGGTTTTCCCGTCGGCTACGTTGTACGATCCGGTCACTTTTACGTCTTTCTTGACGTCTATATTGTGTTTTTTCAGCACGTTTATGATCTGCTGTTCCAGTTTTTCGATGTTCTGCTTGCCGAAAAATTCTTTGGTCTCCCCGAAAGCGACGGTGATCTCGAACGTATCGGGCTGTACCTTGGCTTCGGCGTGCCCCGGAACGTCTATGTGCGGAAGGTTCTGTATGTTAATGTCTTGTGCAACGAGTGCCATCGGCGCGAATAGCATCAACGCGGTGGCGGCGATCAGATTCTTCATGGTCTTTCTAATTTTGGTTTTGGTTTGAAGGCAAAGTAAAGCATTATAATGCGAAAACCGCCTTAACAATCTGCTAAATTAAAGCAATTTCGTCATTTCTTATCACTATTTTTGCAAAAGTTAACTGTTACGGACGTTTTACCATGCAAAAATTATCTTCGGACGCTTTGGAACGCAGGACCGTCCCCGAATTTCGGGCGATGGAAAAGCGCCCTGTGTATATCGTGCTCGACAATATGCGGAGCCTGAACAATATCGGTTCAGTATTCCGTACCTGTGATGCTTTTGCAGTAAAGAAACTGTATTTGTGCGGGATAACCGCCCGACCCCCGCATAAGGACATTCAGCGCACGGCCCTGGGAGCGACCGAAAGCGTGGAATGGGAATATTTTGAAAGGACCGTCGATGCGGTAGAGGCTTTGAAGGAACAAGGGGTGAGGGTGCTGGCCGTCGAGCAGGTCGAAGGCAGTGAAATGCTGGATGATTTTACCGTAGAATCCGGGCAGCAGTACGCCCTGGTATTCGGCAACGAAGTGTTTGGCGTAGAACAGGAAGTGGTGGACGCTTGTGACGGTGCGCTGGAAGTCCCTCAGGAAGGGACAAAGCATTCGCTCAACGTGGCGGTATGCGTCGGGGTTGTTTTGTGGGATGTATTCTCAAAACTCCGTCAGATCTCGTAATACAGCGGCCCGACCTCGTCGAAGGGAATGTCTGGGTCGAGCATCCCGGTAAAAATGCGCTCCAGCGTTTCCCGGAATCCCGAGAGGTCCTCGTCGGTAAGGTCGTAGCGGTAAGTCCGGGCTTTTTCGGTTGTGAAATTGAGCCCGATAAGCCCTGCCGAGGGGTTTCTCAGTGAAATGATCCCCGCGTTGAAATTCCCGGTTGTTTTTTTCCCCTGAGCATACATATAGGCATACATCAACACTTGCAGGGCTTTCGGCTTGGTAAAGGGTATTTCTTTCCCCCGGGGGTCGAGGGTAGCCGCTGTGATCTGTTCCAGGGATTCCAGCCGCAGTTCCGAGGGATCCGTCCGTCCGGTCTTGTAATCGACGATACGCAACGTCCCATCGTAGAGGTCTATGCGGTCTGCCTGTCCTTTCAGTACTATGGGTGCGCCTAAAAGTTTACTTTCAAAGGAACATTCCAGAGTCGTTTCCAATTCCTGTATCACGATGCGGGCTCCGTGGGCTACTTGTTCCGCTTCGGCCGCGATGAAATTTTTCACCATGCGTTTGACAGCTTCGAAGACCAAGTAATTCCGTCCGAATGAGAAATCCTTCCCTCGCAGATAGTGCAGGAAAGTCTCCTTGACAGTCTGATCCGAGATGCGGTCCATTTCTTTCAGGGCCTCCAGGGTGAGGGGAATGCCTTTTTGTCCTTGGTAGAGCGAGGACAGGACTTCGTGGACGATGCTGCCCATTGTATTAGCGGCGGCCGTTTCTTCCACTTCTTCGGTTTCCTCTACGCCCAGCACCTTCCGGTAATAGAATTCCATCGGATTGCACAGGTACATATTGAGTGTGGACGGGGATATGCCCCGGGAGAAGATTTCCCGGATGCGTCCCAGGGCCAGATCGCTTTTCGCCCGGCGCACGGTGCGGGCGGGCAGTTCGGGCACCCCGAAAGACAGGCTGAGCTCCTCGATGTCCCACTGGTCTTTGAAGTCGTGCTTGAGTTGCAGCAGGAATCGGCTGGGCTCCACCTGGGCCAGGTCGCCTTGTTCGGTATTGTAGACGATGGTCACATTTTCGGCCCGATGGAGCAACCGGAAAAAATGGTAGGAATAGATAGCGTCCATTTCGCTGTAGGTAGGCAGTTCGAAATGCCGCTTCACGTCGTATGGGATGAATGAATTGTCCGAGCGGCCGGCGGGAAGGGTTCCTTCGTTGACCCCGGTGAGGATCAGGTTTTTGAAATCCAATAGGCGTGTTTCGAGCAGTCCCATCAATTGTAATCCTTCGAGGGGTTCACCGTAGAAGTCGATCTTCTGGCGGGATATTCCCTGACGGTAGAATCCGGCCAGGGTGGGTAAGTTCTCGATATACGGGTATCGCTCTATATAATCGCACAGGGTGGAAAATACGCCGGAAAGTTTGAACAGGTATTCCCGTGTCAGATCGTCCATCCCTTCGGCGGACTGCCGGGTGGAATCTACGACGGAAAGTACCCGCCGGCATACGTCCAAGGGACTACCCGGCGTACCGGGGAACAAGAGTCCAATCTTTGTCCGGATATTTTCCGGGAAATCTTCCCCGAGCCTTTCGGGGCGAAAATCGACGATGTCGTTCCGTACGATCTTCCGGCAAATGACCTCTGCATAGTCGGCTCCGTTTTCCGTAAGCCATGCCGAGCAGATATTTTGCCGCAGCAGGGAAAGGACGTCCTTGTAATAGTAGCCTTTCAGACGGAGTTTTCCCGGGGTGGAATACAAAGCCAGCAGGCCGTCCGCCAGTCCCGCCGATGGGAGTCCCGACAACGGGTATCCCATCGTTACGTTGACCGCCGGTATTTCCGGAGGGAGGGAGGACAACATCGGGATCAGCAGGCTCTCATCGGCCAGCACCAGGGCGGTATTTTCCAGGGAATTGTCGCCCGCCAGAAAGCTTTTTAGAACTTTTCCCGCCACCTTAGCTTGGGCCACCCTTTTCGGCACGCCGATCAGGCGGAGTTTTTTCCGGGCGGACAGGAAATCCCCGTTCCACTTGAAGTCTTTCCCCAATGTAGCGTCGTCCTTGGCCCGGCGCAGGAACGTCCCGGCGGAATGCCGGGGGTTGTCCATGTAGTATTTGTCCCCGTCGTAATAGACGCAGGCATCCTTTTCCCGGACGAAGTACTTGACGATCTCTTCCTCCGAGCGGCTCAAAGCGTTGAATCCCGCGAATATCCATGTACGATGATCCTGAAGTATCTCTGTGCTGCGGGACAGGTTTTCCGTGGCCCGGCGGGTGATCATCCCGGCATATCCTTTTCCCTGTCCGAGCAGCCTCTGCCGCAGGGCGGAGTACAGTCTTTCCGCCAGGTGCCAGAAGTTCTTGTGTTGGGTCATCAGGGGACTTATCGGCTCTGCCGGATCCCAGCCCTCGATGTGTTCCACGTCCTGCAGGGTGGAAAATACGGCCTCGGGCGGCAGCATATAGCGGTCTATTTCGTTGAAGTCGGCCAACAAGGTTTGCCCCCAGCGGGCGAACACGTCGAAGGGTTCCCGGTCGGCTTCGGCCACCGTATCGCGGTAGGCCTCGTAAAATTCGAACAGCAACGGGATATTGTCGATGCTTTGCAACCGGGAGAGTTTTTCGGCCAGGTCTTCGATGGTGTATATCCTGGGCAGGAATGTGGCCCGGCCGCCCTGCCGGACGATCTCCCGGCGGAAAAAGAGTCCGGCGCGTCGCCCCGGGACGACCAGGGCCACGTCTTTCAGGTCTGTCCCACATGAGAGTATGTCGCTGGTTATCTGGGCTATCAGTGTAGGCATCGGTGCTTTTTTAGGGAAAGGTAAAAATACCCATAACCGGGCACAATTAAAAATAATCCCCGCATTTTGTTCGATTAATTGCGGTATCTTTGCCCCGTGGGAATATGCCCTCAAAATGGATTTACTGCCGGGAGGCAGCAATTTTAAAAACATGTATGATGATAAGGAAAGAGAATAATCGGCCTGGACGTGCCGATAACGGGGAAAACAGCCCACGAAGAGAAGGAGGGAATTTTGAAAGAAAACGCCCGTTCGGCACAGGTCGTCCGGCCGGAGCAGGGTCTGCGCGCGGCGGTTTTACCGGTAAACGTCCGGCATTAGGAGGATCAAAACCTTATGGAAACGACCGCCCGAGCCGCTTCGATGATAATAAAGAAAGCCGTCCCCGCCGGGAGGGAGAAAGTTTCGGGCAGAAACGCCCGTTCGGTGCCCGTCCCCAAGGGGAGGGTAGGCCGCAGAGACCTTTCCGGGAAAATATCCGGGAGGGATTCCCGCTTAAAAAGGGTTCGTCGTTCTCGGAGAACCGGCGCCGGGCAGCCGGAAAACCGGTTCTGAATTTCGGAAGCAAGAAGAGTGTTTTTATCTCTGCCGACAAACGCAAAGAGATGGAAGCCGAAGCCCAGCAGGATGCAGAGGCCAGGGACCAGCAGGCCCGCCGCCACAGCACCTACGAAGGCCGGTATGAAGACCGGGTCCGCTCGTCGGCCAGCCTGACGAAAAAACGCCTGGAGCGCGATGGCGACCGAGAGAATACACCCAAGAGACCGTATGCCGCCGGGGGACGCTTTGCTGCCCGGCCGAAACCTGCCAAGAAAGAGGCGGAGGAAGGGATGCGGCTCAATAAGTTCATCGCCCATTCCGGAGTGTGCTCGCGCCGCGATGCGGATATGTACATCGCCTCGGGATCGGTACAGGTGAACGGAAAAGTGATCACCGAGATGGGCTATAAAGTAATGCCCACGGACGAGGTGCGCTTCGACGGGGTGGAACTCAAGGCCGAGAAAAAGGTGTACGTTCTGCTGAACAAGCCGAAGAATTATATCACCACTACGGACGATCCGGACAACCGCCACACGGTGATGGAACTGATCAAAAATGCGGCCAAGGAGCGAATCTATCCCGTAGGACGTCTCGACCGTACGACGATGGGGCTCCTGCTGTTCACCAACGACGGGGAACTGGCAAGAGGGATCATGCATCCTTCCAGCAATATCAAGAAGACTTACCATGTGACGCTCGATAAAACCCTTACGGCAAACGATATGGGTGCCATACGCGGGGGAATCGAACTGGAGGACGGCCCGGTAGAGGTGGACGGCGTTTCCTATATTCCCGATGCGCCGCACAAGGAAGTAGGATTGGAAATCCACACGGGACGCAACCGCATCGTCCGCCGTATCTTCGAGCATTTGGGATACGAGGTGGTAAAATTGGACCGCGTGCAGTTAGGCCCGCTGACCAAGAAGAACCTGCCCCGCGGGCAGTGGCGCCACCTGACCCAGCAGGAGGTGAGCATGCTCAAGATGATCGCTTCCGGCAAACGCCTTCCGGCAGGACAGGAAGGCGAATACGGACTGGAATAAATCATAGCATAATATCATGGAAAAAGAATGCCCCCGCTGCAAAAAGACGTTCGAGTGCAAGCATGAAGACATCACAAATTGCTGGTGCATGAGCACGTCTATCGAACCGGATGCGATGGGATTTATCGCGGACAATTATGAAGGCTGCCTGTGCCCGGAGTGCATCGCGGAACTCAACAAAGCGGCCCGGCTCAAACGGCCGATGCGCCGGTGAGAGAGGCCTGTCTTTGAAAGATGCCAATATAAACAAAAGCCGATCCCAAAGGGATCGGCTTTTTCGTATTCAGGTTTTTGCGGCGTCAGTCGTCGAAATCCACCGGTTTGAACTGTTTGTCGAATTTGATGCTCAGGTCGTTGGCCAGTTCTATTTCATAGCCCCGGCGGTCCTTTTCGATCTTCACGATCGCCTGTCCGCCCTGATGCGTTTTGACATAGCTCTGAATCTGGCTGGGAACGATGGCCTGCGGAACGGCGGAACGGCCCGCGTCCACCTCGGTCCATTGTCCGTCGCTGTCGAATTCGACTTTAGTTCCATTCTCCAAACGGACGGCATAATCCTTTCCGATCAGGTCGTTGTCAACGGTCGCGTAAGAGATAGCCGCTTTCGGGAAATGCGTTTTGATGAATTGTTGGGCCGCTTGGGGGAGCTGTTCGGGTTTGACCGGTTTGTCGCCAGCGGCCTGTGCCTGGAATGTCAGGGTGAAAAGCCCCAGGGCCAATAATGCTAGTTTTTTCATTCTTTTTCGGTTTGTTTTGGTTCTACATGCGCTCCTGCTTTTTCGGCAGGAACGGTTTGGTTATTACGTTCTACTAAGGTAGAAAAATATTCCCGCAAAACCATGATCCTGTGTGTGAAACATGTGCTAAAAATGATCCAAGACTGCAAAAAAAATGTTAAGTGCAGACAAAAGCCCCCGGCGAGAAATCGCCGGGGGCTCTTAAAAAGTCAGGAAAGCGGTTTTCGTTACATTTTAGAGTAAGGATGCGGCGCGATCATGTTTTCCGGGTCGAGGATCTCGTCCAGTTTTTCCTTCGGGAGGATCTTGTGTTCCAGTACCAGTTCGTATACGCCTTTTCCGGTCTTGAGGGCCTCTTTGGCGATCATGGCCGAGTTCTTATAACCAATGTACGGGTTGAGGGCTGTCACCAGGCCGATGGAGTTCATCACCAGGTTGTGGCATATGTCTTCGTTGGCTGTGATGCCGTCTACGCATTTGTCGGCCATAGTGTCCATCGCGCGGGACAGGTAGGTGATGGATTCGAGAATGGCCTCTGCGATGATGGGCTCCATGGCATTGAGCTGGAGCTGTCCGGCTTCGGAAGCCATCGTCACGGTCAGGTCGTTACCGATCACTTTATAGCATACTTCGTTCATCATTTCGGGGATGACAGGGTTCACCTTGCCCGGCATGATGGAAGAGCCCGGCTGCAGGGCCGGCAGGTTGATCTCGTTGAAGCCGCAACGGGGACCGGAAGACAGCAGGCGCAGGTCGTTGCTGATCTTCGACAGTTTGATTGCCAATCGTTTGAGTGCTGAGGAGTAGATCACATACGAGCCCGTATCGGGGGTCGCTTCGATCAGGTTGGTCGCCTTGATGAATTCCATACCTACGATCGCCGAGAGTTTGCCGGTCACCAGTTCTGCATAGCCGGGAGCGGCGTTGATGCCCGTTCCGATGGCGGTAGCGCCCATGTTGATCTCCTGGAAAAATTTTGCCATTTGGTTCAGGCGTTCGATCTCTTCCGTCAGGGTGGCGGCGAAAGCCTCGAATTCCTGTCCCAGGGTCATCGGGACGGCGTCCTGCATTTCGGTACGGCCCATCTTGAGGATGCGTTCGAATTCAATGCCTTTACTGTGGAAAGCATCGATCAGGCGCTGCAGATGTTTTACCAGGTCTTTATTGGAGTTGATAAAAGCGATTTTGAGCGAAGTGGGGTACGCGTCGTTGGTGGACTGCGAGCAGTTCACATGGTCGTTGGGGGAAATGGTTTTGTAGTCGCCTTTTTCCTTGCCGATCGATTCGAGGGCCACGTTGGCGATCACTTCATTGGCATTCATATTGGTCGAAGTGCCGGCCCCGCCCTGTACCATGTCGATGGGGAACTGATCGTTGAATTCGCCGGCGATCACCCGCTTGCAGGCCGCTTCGATGGCCTTGAAAATATCCTTAGGAAGCAAGCCCAGGTCGTAATTGGCGCGGGCGGCAGCCAGTTTTACCATGCCGAGTGCACGGACGAGTTCCGGATAATCGCTGACTTTGATACGGGAAATGTCGAAGTTTTCGATAGCCCTTTGGGTCTGTACTCCGTAATAAACGGCTGCGTTGACCTTTATCTCGCCTATCGAGTCGCTCTCTATTCTGTATTTCATTGTAAATAAGTAGTTTTTTATTAAAAAATAAATGTGTGTGTTAGATAGGGGCTAATTTAAAAAAGAAATCAGACAGTGGTATCCGCAGGCAAATAAATAACCGTTATGGAAGAAACGGGGCTTTTTGCTGCGGAAAAAGGAATGTTTAATCGGAACTTTTCGGAGAAAAGGAATAAAACCGCGCGGCTATTGCTTTTGTGGCAAAAAACAATTTGCGGGCATTTGGAAAAAACAGCCCGGACAGTATCCTGAAAACCCGTTTCGGGCCTAATCCGCTTCGCCGGGGATCGGCATATCAGGGCGGCGTTCCCGGGTGCGGGATACGGCCTGTTCCATCCGCCAGGCGGCGATGGCGGCATGGTCGCCGCTGAGTAGGACGTCCGGCACTTTCAGCCCGTTGTATTCTGCCGGGCGCGTGTATACGGGCGGGGAAAGAAGACCGTCCTGGAAACTGTCCGACAGGGCGGACTGTTCGTCTCCCAACACGCCCGGGATCAGCCGGACGATGCTGTCGGCCACCAGCGCAGCGGGCAGTTCCCCGCCCGAAACGACATAGTCGCCGATGGATATTTCGGCCGTGACGTGCAGTTGGCGTACGCGCTCGTCCACGCCTTTATAATGTCCGCACAGGATGATGAGGTTCTCTTTCAGGGAATAGGCATTTGCCTGCGCCTGGTCCCACTGTGTCCCGTCGGGTGTCATATAAATGACCTCGTCGTAAGGGCGCTGGACTTTGAGTTCCGACAGGCACCGGTCTATCGGTTCGGCCATCATGACCATCCCGGCCCCTCCGCCGAACGGGTAGTCGTCCGTCCGGTGGTAGCGGTCGAACGCATAGTCGTGCAGGTTGTGCAGGTGCAGTTCCAAAAAGCCCTTGTCCCGGGCGCGTTTCATGATGGATTCCTCGAAAGCGCTCACCAACAGGTCGGGCACGCAGGATACGATGTCTATTCTCATCGGGCGGTAGTCGGAAGGTTTCAGGCCGTCAGGCGACCCAGTACGTAAACGATTAGTTTTTCCACCGCGGCGTGGGCGTCGGCGGAGAATATACCGGCCGTGCGGGCGGCGACGATGCAATTGGTGGAGCAGGCTTTGTGCCCCAACAGGGCCGAAAGGCCATAAATGGCCGAGGTTTCCATCTCGTAATTGGTCAGGCGCAGGCCCTTGTAGGCGAATTTTTCGAGCATGTCGTTCGCCTCCGGGTTGGCCAGCGGGATACGCAGTTCGCGTCCCTGCGGGCCGTAAAAACCGACGGCGGTGGCGGTAAAGCCTTCCACGGTCTGCGGGCCGCTGATCTTCTCGAATAACTCCTGGCTGCCGTCCACCACGTACGGGCGTGCGGCCAGCGGATTCCAGTGGCTCTGTTCGATAAAGGCGTCTTCGATGTCTATGCGGCGCACGTCCTGGCTTTTGTAAAAGTGCAGCACCCCGTCGAAGCCGATAGCCCGCCGCGCTACTACGAAACTGTCCACCGGGATGTCCTGCTGGAGCGAACCGGAAGTGCCGATACGCACGATATTGAGCGAGGTCTTCTTATCCTTGATCTCGCGGGTCTTCAGGTCGATATTTTTCAGGGCGTCCAGTTCGTTCAGTACGATGTCGATGTTGTCCGGGCCCATGCCGGTGGAGATCGCCGTAAAACGCTTGCCGCGCAGGGTGCCGGTATGCGAATGGATCTCGCGGTTTTCCCGGCGGAGTTCCACCGTATCGAAATGTTTGGATACGACGGGTACACGGCCCGGATCGCCTACCAAAAGGACGTTATCCGCCAGTTCTTCCGGGGTGAGATGGAGGTGGTAGATGCTCCCGTCGGGATTGACTATCAGTTCGGATTCTTTGATCTTCATACTCATGCGTTTTTATATCGTTCGGACTTTATATCCTTTGTTCGAGAGAAAAGCGGCGACTTTCTGCCTTACGTCGCCCTGTATCAGTATTTCGCCGTCTTTGGCCGATCCACCCGTGCCGCAGTGGCGTTTGAGCAGGGTGCCCAACTCTTCCAGCGCCTGTGCCCCTCCCTGGAATCCTTGCACCAGGGTTACGATCTTTCCTTTCCGCCCCGAGGTATCCTTGCGGACAGTCAGTCGTTGTTTTTCGGGCGCGACATCGGCTATTTCCTCTTCTTGGGCAGAAAAGTCCATTTCCCGGTTGGTGGAGAATACCATCGAGCCGAGGCTTTCGAATGGGGAGTTCGTTTTTGCGGCCATATGCGACGTAGGGTTTCAGGATGCCAAATTTAGCAATAAATGCCCGCCGGGCAAGCGTGTTTACCGCATGCGGCGTTTTTTTACGCTTTGCAGCAGCTTTTCCGACAACTGGGGCGACGACGGGGCGACGCGCAGCAGGAGCAGCTCCCATCCTTCCCGGGATACCATCCATACCTGGCTCACCCCTTCGGGGGTCCAGGTGAACGTGCGGCGGAAATGCCGTTGGGAATCGTCCGAAGTATTCCGTAACAGGCGGATACACCCTTCCACGGCGGCGCGGATATCGGCGGCTTCGGTGACCCCGTAAAAAGCCAATTCGCTGCTCAGGTGCATGAAACCGCTGCGGGCGGCCTCTTCCGCCAGTTCGTCGAACAGCGGAATGCGGAGCTCTTTTTTCAGTGCATAGAAATTCTCCATAGTATAAAAAGGTTTAGGGTTCGGTCTTCAGGTCCCGCCGGGCGGAACAGGATTACTAAAATACAAAATATACCGCAAAAACAAAAAAATAATGTCTTACCTTTGTGGCGCCCTGCCTGCGGACAGGGGGAGAAGTTCTTTTTTAATGTCCAACAAGACAGATGTTAACCAGACGACACATTCGCGCCAAAGTAATGCAGGCGGTCTACGCTTACCGGCAGGGCGCACCGGGGGATATCCCGGATTTTTGTAAAAATTTCCTCGCTTCCATCGAAAAGATCGGCGACCTGTATGCGATGCAGGCCTCACTGCTCGAAGCGGTGGTGCGCAAGGCTTCCGCTAAACTGGAAGTGCGCCGCACGAAACACTTGGCCTCGTCCGAAGACCGGAACCCAAATAGGAAGTTCGTAGAGAACCCTTTTTCGACCTTGTTGGAAAAGAACCCGGAATTTGCCCGGCTTTCGGCCAAATATTCTTCCCTGTGGGCCGACCATAGCGAATATGTGGAGACCATCCTTCAAAAGATAGAAGCCAGCCCGCAATACCGGGATTATATGGATTCGGGGGATAATTCGTTCTCCGCCCATAAGGATTTCATGCTGTTCGTGTTCCGGGATATCATCGCCCCGGACGAAGCGCTCGCCGATTTTTACGAGGATTACAATATGGATTGGGCGGCCGATCTTCAGGTGGCCAATACCATGATGCTCAAAACCCTGGAAAATATCAAAGAAGGAAACTCCAATTTCTCCATCCCATTGCTGTACAAGGATTCGGGCGATAAGGAGTTTGCCCGCGAATTATTGAAAAAGACCCTGGAAAACGGGGATACGTGGCGCCCGCTCATCGAGCAGAAAGCCGAAAACTGGGATTCGGAGCGTATCGCGCTGGTCGATTTTATCCTGATGGAAATGGCCATCACCGAATTCATGATGTTTCCCAGTATACCGGGCAAAGTAACTCTGAACGAATATATAGAAATAGCCAAGGATTATTCGACTCCCAAAAGCAAAGTGTTCATCAACGGTATTCTGGACCGTGTGCTGGAAGAACTGACAGCCCAGGGGAAAATTAATAAGTCGGGCCGCGGACTTATGTGATTTTTTCCTAATTTTGAACGGTCGGGCTTTGAACGATTTAAAATAGAGACGTATGAAGAAGATAATGACGATAACTTTAGCGCTGTTGCTGGCTTGCGGATCGGCTTTTGCCGGTTGCGGCCCGGCGGATGATGCACAGAAAAAAGACCGGAAGTATCCGGCAATCGAATTCGAGAACGATACGTACAAACACGATTTCGGAAAAGTGGTGCGCGGAGAGTCCGTCAGCCATGTGTTCAAGTTCCGCAATACCGGGAAAGCCCCTCTGGTAATCGCCGATGTAACGACCTCGTGCGGATGCACCACGCCGGAATATACCAAAGAACCAGTATTGCCGGGCCGCTATGGAGAGGTAAAAGTCACTTTCGACGGGGAAGGCTTCGAGCGATTTACCAAATCCATTACACTGACCCTCAATACACGCAAAGGCCGGGAGATATTGTATATCACAGGCACGATCGTAAACGAAAAATAATTCATTAATATAAACAGAAAGAAACATGAACCAAATTATTCTCGATGCCGCTGCAGGCGGAGCCGGAGGCGGGATGAGTATGCTCGTCATGCTGGTGGCATTTATCGCCGTGATGTATTTCCTGATGATACGTCCCCAGCAGAAACGCCAGAAACAGGAAAAGAAATTTATCTCGGAGCTCCAGAAAGGCCAGTGGGTAGTGACCATCGGTGGTATCCACGGACGTCTGGTAGAAATAAACGACAACACGGTGATCATCGATACAAAAGCCGGACAGATCACTTTCGAGCGTTCTGCTATTTCACGCGAACTCACCGCAGCCCGCTACGGTAACTCGCAGGAGAAATAACAAAAGGCCAGCCCTTTTGAAAAAGCAAAGCCGCCGGTTCCGGCGGCTTTTTCGCTAAAAAACAGGAACGTATGGAAGAAAAAGAAAAAATGCTGGCTGCTTTCGGACGCTTATACGATATCGTAGCCGAACTTCGGGAAAAATGTCCCTGGGACCGTAAACAGACATTCGAGAGCTTACGCACCAATACGCTGGAGGAAGTCTACGAACTGTCCGACGCAATCGTGGACGGGCAGTGGGACGAGGTGCGGAAAGAGGCCGGGGATGTGATGCTGCACCTGATGTTCTACGCTGTGATGGGCCGGGAAAAAGGAGCTTTTACGATGGAGGATATCCTGGAGGGGGAGAGCGAGAAACTCATCCGCCGCCATCCGCACGTATACGGGGAAGTCAAAGCCGAAGACAGCGAGGCGGTGAAGCAGAACTGGGAAAAGATCAAACTGAAAGAGGGTAACCGCAGCGTGCTGGCCGGTGTCCCGCGGAGCCTGCCGGCGCTGATCAAGGCCCAACGGACATTAGAGAAAGTACGCGGGGTCGGATTTGACTGGGCCGATGCCGAAGGGGTCTGGGGTAAAGTTCAGGAAGAACTGGGAGAATTACGTGCCGAAATTTTCCGCGGAGAGATGGGAAAGGCCGAAGGCGAATTGGGCGACGTGCTTTTTTCGCTGGTGAACTACGCAGCCCATCTGGGTATCAACGCCGAGGATGCTCTGGAAAAGACGAACAAGAAATTCATCGCCCGCTTTATGGAGCTGGAGCGCCTGGCGGCGGCCGACGGCCATGTTTTGACGGATATGTCCCTGGAGCAGATGGATGTGTATTGGGAAAAAGCCAAGAAAACGCTCGGTTGACCTGATTTGACCGGCAAACGGCAGACCGGCAAGCGGCGCCCCTTTCGGGGCGCCGCTTGCCGGTCTGGGGGTAGGGTCAAAACCGTTGGTCTTTTACCGCTAATACGTTGCGCCCTGCGGCCAGTTCCCCGGCCATAAAGCGGAAATAAGGCTCGGTACGGGTAAAGAAATATTTGTATCCCCGGCACAGGTAGTTCAACCGCTTTCCTTTTTCGCCGGAATCGACGATACGGTTTTTCGGGCATTCCCCGTTGCAAAGCGGCAGATCTGTCTCTTATACACATCTCCGAGCCCACGAGACTCGACGTCATCTCG
>OWIO01000183.1_pt1 | contig 55560 bp, 35 predicted proteins | sample 1733011 | NCBI WGS metagenome assembly OWIO01 (sample SAMN05065779, study PRJEB22554) | human gut metagenome | biome: ENVO:2100002; feature: ENVO:00000062; material: ENVO:00002003 | host: Homo sapiens | place: USA | reverse complement strand
AAGAACCGGTTGTATTCGACCACGACTGCCGCGAAGGTATCTGCGGTATGTGTTCTCTTTACATCAACGGACATCCGCACGGTCCTGCAACAGGTGCTACTACTTGCCAGATTTACATGCGCCGTTTCAACGATGGTGACACCATCACTGTTGAACCTTGGCGTTCGGCCGGTTTCCCTGTCATCAAGGACTTGATGGTAGACCGTACTGCTTATGACAAGATCATGCAGGCCGGTGGTTACGTAAGCGTTCGTACAGGTGCTCCGCAGGATGCCAACGCTATCCTGATCCCGAAGCCCATCGCTGACGAAGCTATGGATGCTGCTTCTTGTATCGGTTGCGGTGCTTGTGTAGCTGCTTGTAAGAATGGTTCTGCCATGTTGTTCGTTTCTGCAAAGGTCAGCCAGCTGAACTTGCTTCCGCAAGGTAAACCGGAAGCTCTGCGCCGTGCAAAAGCTATGTTGTCCAAGATGGATGAACTCGGATTCGGTAACTGTACCAACACCCGCGCTTGTGAGGCTGAATGTCCGAAGAACATCTCTATCAGCAACATCGCCCGCCTGAACCGCGACTTCATCATCGCTAAACTGAAAGACTAAGCGTGAGCTTGATTTGATTAATAGCATAAATCCCCCGTCGGCGTTAGCTGGCGGGGGATTTTCTTTTTACTGACCAATTATTTATAGATAGCTTGTTCATTATCCGTTTTTTATTCTTTTCTTTGTGACATAAGGCCAGACAATCAAATAAATTAAATACGATGAATAAATTATTGCTGATATGGATAGTAGTCTTACTAACCTCATGCATCACAAATCAGGAGAATGCCAGGGATACATTATTTGTAAATCTTACGGATGCAACTGATTCCCAAAGCCTAAAGTTATCTGACTTCGGAAATACTGTACGTTATGTACCTTTGGAAACCAACGAAGTATGCCTGATAGGAGACAATCCCCATATAGCGCTGCTGGAAGATAAGATTGTGATTAGCACTACAGACCAATGTTTCTTATTCCACAAACAGACCGGGAAGTATATATGCAGTATAGGCCATATCGGTGATGATCCAAGTGGATATAGCTCGACAAATTACTGGATAGATGATGCAGGTCTTTTTTACTTCTTTCGCACACCGGACCAGCTGCTAAAATATAATCAGAAAGGAGAAATGACCGGGAAAATTCAAATTCCACATATACCTGCTGCACCCGGCTATTTTGCATTTTCCAACTCTACCATTATCGCCCATTGTAATAGTAATATAGGAATGGAACCCGGTAACTCTTTGCTTTTCCTCAACTCCCTTGGGGAAAAGCTGGATTCAATTCCCAGTTTATTAAAATCACCTTCCATCCCTTCTCCGGATAATATATCCAGCCTTTCTATACTAAAAAGAGGAGCAGGTTTCTTTGGAAATCTGGGAAGAAGAGGGGTAATGATTATCAAAGATAAGGAGCAAGGAGAGTTACTGCTGCCTCTCTATAATCCTAGCCTATGGTCGTCCGAGAATGAATTACGTTTCAGAGAAACCTTCACAGACACGATATACACAGTTAAAAACAGGAAACTGTATCCATATATGGTTTTTCATACAGATACAGATCATTCATCCGCCAATCCTTTATGGTATAGTAATCCGCAAAGTATCTACGTAGCTTATGTATTGGAAAACACACATTCTGTATTTTTTCAATACGTAAAAAACAAACAAGTCTATAATGGTTTGTATAATAAAGAAACACAGCAAACTAAGTTTGCAAAGTGCCAGCAATTCATTGTTGACGATCTCACTTCAGAGCAGGAATTGAAGGTTGACCTGTCAGCATTGTGCAGTTATAAAGGAGAATATGGATTTATTCTGGAAGCTGCCAGTATTCCTGATGCTTCTCAAAAACAACCTGACAATAAAAATGAGAATATTCCCCATTGGATGAGCCAATTGGATGAGGATGCCAATCCGGTCATAGCAATTGTATCTGACAAATGATATATAACTCTGTCTGTTTTGCCAAATAGATATGCTTTGGCAAAACAGACAGTTGAAATAGTAGCACCTATTTAAAAGTAAACAAAAGGCTTTAACTCATTTCCTTGTTTATCCACCGGATAAAGAGCTCCTTCCTTTTCCAGCTGGGCAGACATTTCCCGAATCATCTCTCTGCATTTATCCGGATGGGCAGCAGACAGTTCATTTCTTTCTTCCGGATCATCTTTCAGATTGTAAAGCAAAGCTTTGGGTTGCTTCGGAGTCTGGGGAAGATAATAATAAATCAACTTCCAGTCGCCTACGCGATAAGATGTGAAGTAGCTGCCGCGGTGTGCGTGAGGGAAGTGCATCAGGAAAGACTCGGGGCGCTTCTTGTCCACCTTACCGCTCAGTTGCTTTTTCAGATTGAATCCGTCTATCACGTAGTTTTGGGGAACTTCGCATCCTGCCACAGACAGAACAGTCGGATAGATATCCATGATTGTGCCCAACTGTGTCTGCATACTTCCTACTTCAATAGGCAAGTTCTTCTGTACTTTGCTCTTCTTCTCAGGCTTTGCCCAAGCTGCGATGAAAGGAACACGCATACCACCTTCAAACTCCGTCCCCTTTTTACCTCTCAGCGGAGCGGAAGAACCATAGCCACGTTCATCTCCCAATGGAGCATCACCACCGTTATCTCCTAAAAAGAGAATCAGCGTATTTTCGGCAATTCCCAGCTTTTCGAGTTGGTCCATGATGTCGCCTAATGATTTATCCATGCCTTCTATCAATGTAGCAAAAGCTCTTGCCTGCTCGTTCTTATCCGGGTCGGTGTAGCGTGACAAGAAACGTTTGTCTGCCTGGAAAGGTGAATGAACTGCGTAATGGGCCATATTCAGATAGAAAGGTCGTTTTTCTTCTACGGCTTTGGTGATCTCCCGATTCGCTTCTATAGTCAGCGCTTCACTCAGGAAGGTATCTGTACCGTGATATTTCTCCAGGTCAGGAACTGCTCTAATCTTCTGTCCCTTGATATGCCCGTATCCCCATTCGCCATAATAGCTGCCGGGATGTCCAATGCCGGAACCTGCGATATTTACATCAAAGCCGATATTCAGCGGATTCTCTCCTTCGCTTCCCATACAGCCGAAATGTGCTTTTCCTACATGAATGGTTTTATATCCGGCTTGTTGCAGGACTCTCGGCATGGTAGGCATATCTTTTCTGAGACCTTTCCAGTTCCATTGGGGCGGTCCGAAAGGATTCCGGTTGTTGCTCTCAGCATTAATCCAGTTAGTGACTCCATGCCTGGTCGCATTCTGTCCGGTCATGATGGAAGCTCTGGAAGGGGAACTCACGCTCTGTGCGTAAAAAGTAGAGAAACAAATACCCTGTTTAGCCAGTCTCTCCATATTCGGAGTATGATACCAGTCATTCAGCGGATGACGCACCGGCTGACCACTCTCATCTGCGATAAAAGGAACCGACGTATCCATAAGTCCCATGTCATCTACAAGGAAGACAATAATATTCGGGCGTTCCTGAGCCACCCCGCAAACGGAAGATGCCAAACCACCCAATACACAAAATTCCTTAAAAGCTCGTTTTGTTCTCATTACATAGTATTTATGATTTATATCCTAGTATTGTACGTGCCATAATAGATTTAAATTTACTGAAATAAAAAGTTTAATTTCCGTATCCGCCTTGTCATGGCTTTATTTGAAGTGATCCGACTCTATAATAAAGATGTATTAGACTGATTTTAAGGGAAACAGCAGCAATATACAACAAATGCACTATGCTCACAAAGAAAAAAAGATTATTTGACGTTCTCTCTGAAAAATTATCAGATGGCCTTTTTGTTTGTTCTTAGCATGCGTGGAGAAGCACCAAAGAATTTCTTACAGAAATTGGAGAAGTGTGGCAGAGATTCAAAGCCATATTTATAGCATATTTCAGAGATACTGTTGTTTGTATTAAGCAACTCGTCCAAAATACCTTCCTTACGTCGCGCCTGCATCCATTCGTATACCGGTTCGTGGAATACATTATTGAAGATACGCCGCAGGGTACTGACAGTATAGCCGCCAAGTTGGGCAAGTTCTTCCACTGTTTTTACTTTCTTATAGTTTTGAAGGATGAAGTACTGGAAAGTGGAAGTGTATTTAGAGAGTGGATGTACCAAGCTTGCCAAATCATAGTCTGAATAATAGTACCCCAATACAAATGCCAGTTCCTTGCGCTTTAACGACAGCAAGTCCCGACAAACTTTACTTTCACTCAAATAGGATTTAGAGCCATCCAAAAAATATTTCAATTCAGGGATTATCTTTAATGGTGAATAGATTAATGGTGAAGACACCTCCTTCATAATATGATTGAAACGGAAGTCACAGAATAGTTCCGGCTGAATGAAACGATAATAAATACATTCGCACTCAGTCATGGCAAGCATCTCAAATTTTGAACCGATAGCCTGAAGAATAAATTCACCTGCTCTCAGCATCGTACCTGCATATTCTTGACTATTAACCAATACCTCACCTCTTATCAAAAAAAGGATGAAGTTTTCCTCACATTTCCGGGCTGGTTGGTGATAGCCTCTTGGATGAATAATGTGAGCAATAGCATTGTCTACGGCTTTCGGGCAGTTCTGACAATCCCAAGTACCTTGACAGATAGATGACATATATTTGTGTTGGTGTTTGATTTGTTCCTGTTGGCAACAAAAATATATGAAATCTTTTACATGGCAATAGAAAAGGAGGAGAAAAGTGAAAAGATGTTGCGTATATATAGCTATAAGATAAAGAACTGTATAAATCCTGATGATTTATACAGTTCAAAACTATAGAAGAAAAATATCTAATATTACTTAACTGAAGGAGTTACAGGTGTCACTTCTCCACCATTAACCTCAGGAGTATCCCAAGCTGTAACAGTAGGTTCACCTATTTCTATAGACTTGGCATCACTAGATAACACTAAAGTATAACGAACCTTTTTGTTTGCTTCCCATTTTGTTGATGTACCTAATTCGACTGTTTTTGTTCCTTCAAAAGTTTTATCAAGAGGATCTGTTTTATCCTCTGGAATAGCATAATATGTAATAGAAACTTTAGCCGATACCGTCAATGTTTGAGGAACAAGCATAAACAAAGAAGTTTCAGCTACGTCTAAATTAGTAACAGAAGCAATATCTGTAACAGTTATTTCTTTAGGAGCTTCTGTTATATCATAGGTATATGCTCCATCAGCTGTTCCCCAGTTCCCCCAAGCACCAACAGTACTCGTATTACCATCAAAAGAATAAGTTGCACTAGTACTAACTCCTGATACTTCTAGTTTACTAATTACATATTTAAAATCTTTTGTATCACCTTTTATTGAAAAATTCACTTGAGTCAATAAATGACGGAAACCTAAAGTTACCTTATTATCTGATTTCTGCTGATTTATTAAATTGGCTGCTAACAAATCGACTTGTGTAGTAGTTTCACCAACAGTGTAATTAAATTTAGGGAAACCTGCTTTCGTTATATCTAAAGTTTGTTTTGGAGAGGTTGCAAAGAAGCTTACATAAGCAGTAGCTGGCCAATAAAATGTGCCCACTTGGCTCCATCCTCCTTCGGCTTTACTTACTGCGACATCATCCATAAAGCCTCCAGTAAGTTGCGTCCCACTCGTCATTGCATCGGTAGTTCTATAACCAGAGACAGTAAATGATTCAAACTTATCATTTTCAATAATCGCAGCTCTAGTAGACTTATTTATCACACTATTAAAACTAATTTCCGCTTCTCGTCCCGGATTCTCAAAATCTTCACTCTGTGAGCAGCTTGTAATTGTTGCAACTGCTGCAATAGCCAATAATACTTTTTTCATAATTGTTTTTTTAATCGTTAATATTGTTATATTTCGTTTATGTTTAACCTTACTCAACAGGAAGTATCACTTCATCTTCATCGCCCCAACCATCTACATCACCACCAATACCGCCACCATCACCGCTAGGCGGATTCTCTGGCCTTTCAACCTCAATCTGATCATCAAGTGGCAACTCTATCTCCGTAGGCGGTTCATCAACATCTCCTTCTCCGCCTTCACCACTCTCAAAATCAGCAATCACCTCCGTTATATCAATCTCCGCCTTCTGCACGGTTTTATCTACTTTAATAAACGCCAGCGTAAACTTTATAGCAAGACTTGCCCGACTCATCGCCCCTTCCGGTAGCCCAAAAGCTGTAAAACTACCCGTTACTTCGCCCGAACGTCCTTGCGCTTCAAAGTAGATAGGAGCATCGTTCATTTTCCCGCAACATCTGCCCAAACAGTAACAACCCGCCATACCTTCCACACTGCCTACAATTGAAGAAACATATTCCAGCCCTTCCACCTTGATCTTGAAAGAATAGGTCTTTACCACTAATTTCGGTTTCCAATCCAATAGAAGCTCTTCTTCACTGTTCGCTATATGTAAATCATCGATCTGCACTACGTATAATGGATCAGGTCCCCATACCATTTTCTCCGTTCCCGCTATTCCCAGACCATTGCAATAGCCTGTGAATGCTTCAATCGTCTCATAGGCTTCCTCTCCTCTGATCTGTACCGTTTCAGTGTCGTAGTTGTAAGCCACTACCGAGTAACGCCCCGGCGGCACCTTTACTTTTCCACCTCTTACTGAAAGGTATGTATCAATCTTTCTGCCTTCCGCACTCTTCGGATAAAAAATCACCCGAACCCCTTCCGGCAACTTATCGGTAACACCGTTCCAATCTAACTTTATATCTACCCCGCTTACGGGATAATCATCCAATAGTTCGCGACGGCTACATCCGGTCAGCATCAGCAGCGAGGACAGAAGCACAAGAAGTATGTATCTTGTATCTTGCATAACGTCCTTATCTCCCTCTTTTTATCAGCCATACCAGAGAGACTTTCGCCTTGGTAGGACCTATAAAGTTATAACGTCCACTAGTTGTCCACACGATATCCCCCTCGTAAGGAGTATATTTCTTATATTCTGTTGTCAGATACCCGATGCCGAAGCTAAATTCGAGCGACAGATGGCGAGCCAGTTGCCGCGCATACCCGTAGGTCACTCCCGCAGCTCCGTAATAATCGCCCCGATAACCGTCGCCCTTCCACTGGAAATCGTAAATTCCACCTTCAGCATAAAGCCCAACAAAATGCCCTGTCAACCGGTTGCGCTTCTGACGATTGCCCAACCAGCAACGTCCTTCCACTCCTCCCGAAAGAAGCTGATAACAGAAATTGTGTTTACTGTTGAGCCACCACGGACATTTGTATTCAGCATTTAAAGACCACCTTTTGCCTACCGGAATCTCTACTTCCAGATTTGGCGCCAACGCCAAGTCGTACAACAGATTATTCTTCACTGCAAGCACCGTTTTACTTTCAACCGGCCCTTCTGCCTCCGACACTACCACCTCATAAGCCATACTCTCTTTACTTTCTCCCTCCAGCTTATCAGGTTGATCGCTCGGAAGCGCCTCTTCCTGCTTTGAAACAAACAATCCGGAGACAGAAGATACCGGTTCAAAAATATTCTTTTCCATTTCCGGAACTTTGCGGACAACCGTAATCTCAGCGCGTCTCAACTTAGGTAACACGTTGCGGACAATATATCGGTAAGCCATTCCCTGATTCAACTTCTGCAACAGTTCTTTTCGCTTCACGATGTTATCCCGATGATAATCTATCAACATCAAGACTTCTTCCCGGTCCGGCAAGTCTGAATCCGACGCCACCAACTTACGAAGTTCAGACCAGTCTTCTCCTTCAAAAGTAAGTTTAATCTTTTCGACATCAACATACGGATAACGTTGCCTTAAGAACTCTCTCATCGAATTGTTTCTTCGGACAGATAATGCGGCATTGTAAACCGAATCTCCGTCAGGCGATACAAAAGTGACCACATTGAGCGCAGTGATATATCTTGAATTTATTTTTTCTTCAAGCAAAGAATCTAAAACATTAATTTCATGATTATTAGTTTTATAACTAAAATCAATATCTGTTTCTTCCTTATCGAAATATATCACCACCCGCCTGATAGTGTCACTCGCAACCGTGAGAACCGGAATCGCTGCATACACACTTTCTGATAAAGCAAGAAATGCCATGAGAATAACGCATGTATAGATCCCGTTTTTCATAATTGTTCGTTTCTGTGAACAAATATAGAAGTTAATAACTAAATAAAATCATACTACCGGAACAAAAAAACAGGCTTGGAAGGTTCTGTGAAACGATTGGAAGGAATTTGCAAGTTTTAAGAGTATGGATGGATAGAACAAGCGTAAAAAAGCGAAACTCCAGAAGTTGAAAAGCTATTTTTCCACGATACTACACAGAAGTTATAAATGAAAAACATCTGCCATCTGCAACAAAATCGAAATAACTATTTAATCAACATTTGATTACAGCGTTGCAGATACCTGTTGCAGATAAGTGACAGATACCACCATCTGCAACACCGGTATAAACAGGGAAGGCGCCGCTTATATCGGAAATGGAAGATAACCTCCTATTATCGGAGAAATGATTTCCGAAGCAGAAACGACAGTATCCAGGAAGGAAACGATAGTTCCCAAGGCAAGATACTGCAGTTCCCAAGGCGGGACACTGCAGTATCCAAGGCAGGAAACTGATGGCTTACTTATATGATTCAATTAACTTGACCGTAACAACTGTTCGATTAACCTGCTCTTCCAAGAAACAATAAATCATTTATCAGTCAAAAACAACTGAGTTATCAACCATTAAAGGCTGATTTCTCATTTATTAATGTCTGATATACCAATCATTAATAGTTGACACTTCAGTTATTAACATCCTGTAAATCAAAAGATAATATCAAACAAATGACAAACAATGATATATGGAAGAGTGAGAGCAAACGCTTGCTCTCATACCTGCCACCACACTTGCTACCATACCTGAAACTACGATGAATAAAGGAATACAGACCTTTCATTAGAGCATGAGAGCAAAACTACTATCAAATCACTGTGTGGCATGTTGAATTCAAGTTATCAATGCGATCCGACAGATTCCAGATTTTAATTTGAGTTTTATTGTTGTTATTACGACTACAAAGTTACATAAAAAAGCCTTTGTTAAGTCCTCAAGCCCTTCGAGCGTTAATTACAAATTAAATAATTGGAACACTGGCATATAAACAAAGGTTGCATCGTCAATGACTAACAAGTTTGTTACTAACAACTTTATTAGTAACAAACTTGTTAGTTTATTAAAGAATCGCTATATTTGCAAGGTTCCAACAAAAAGATAAGCATGGAAAAGCCATTTGTTTTTGGTGTAGCCACTTCCGGAGATAACTTCACCGATCGAGAGAAAGAAACCCAGCGTCTGCTCCTTAATTTCACACATGGTGTGAACACAATACTTATATCCCCAAGAAGATGGGGGAAAACATCGCTTGTGAAGAAAGTAGCCCAGCTAGCTCAAACAAAGACCAGAAAGATAGTCTATTTAGACATTTTCTCCTGTCGTACCGAAAGCGAATTCTATCGTCTTTTTGCTACTTCTGTATTAAAACAAACTTCTTCCAAATGGGACGAGTGGGTTGAGAACACCAAACAATTTCTCGCACATATCAATCCCAAAATTTCCATTGGCACAGACCCTATGAACGACTTTTCTATCTCTTTTGAGTATAGCATGCAGGATAATGCCGGAAATGATATCTTGCAATTACCTGAAAAGATTGCGATAGAAAAAGGGATTCAAATAGTGATCTGCATTGACGAGTTCCAACAAATCTCAGATTTTGAGGATTCAAAAACATTTCAGAAAAAGCTACGTACGGTGTGGCAACTACAGCAGCATGTCTCATATTGCCTTTTTGGAAGTAAGAAACATCTGATGAATGAACTTTTCGAAAAAAAGAATCTTCCATTCTACAAATTCGGAGATGCGATCTATCTCACCAAAATAGAGACTAAATATTGGATAGAATATATCTGCAAACGCTTTGAAAATACCGGGAAGCACATTTCACCCGAGCTTGCCAAAGAAATCTGTCGCCTTGTGGACAATCACTCTTCCTACGTACAACAACTTGCCTGGTTGCTTTGGATACGCACCACCGATATAGCAACAGAGGAACAGCTGACTCATGCTCTGGAAGATTTACTAGACCAAAACAATATTCTTTTTCAAAGCGAAACTGAAAATCTCTCCGCTTATCAGATGAATTTCCTAAAAGCGGTCATCGATGGGATACACTCTAAATTTAGCAGTAAGGAGATCATTCTAAAATATAACCTCGGAACCTCTGCCAATATCGTTCGGCTGAAGAGTGCATTACTACAAAAAGAACTAATAGAAACAGACGGAAAAGAAATCATTCTGGCTGATCCTGTATTTGGTGTATGGTTTAAAAAAGAAGTATCATGCTGATATAAAAACAAATGATTGATTAACTCTCTTCCAAAAGCAAATCTTCTATCGTTTGGGTATAGTCCTCTCCCATACTTTTACGATATTCAATAATGAAAGCCGAGTATATTTTGGAAAGATTCTCAAAGTCATTCATCTTTTTATAGCATCTGACACTATACATCAATGCTTTCTCATTCAACGGATCTCTATTCAGAATAATGAAACAGATGCGCAACACATAACGATATTCATTATGCTGATAATAAACCGGCAAATCCTTAGGAAGCAATGAAAGAATAGTGTCTTCCGAACGTTGCTTATACTTATCGAACAATGAATGCTCGATATTCTCCAGCAACTTTCCTCTTTCCCATATTGGCAGGAAGTATTCACACGACTGGGGATGCGTAGCTAAATGTATATGCAAATTGAAATAATCGCAAAAACAGATAGCATCTTCTATTTCTATTTTAAAAACACCTTTGTCATAGACCAATCTAATACCATCGAGTTCCAATAGTGTCTTACGCAAATTACTGATAGTAACTCCCTTCAGATTTTTGGCTTTATCTTCTTCCTTGTCCGGCCAGAATATCTCATTCAAAGAAGATGAACTTACCCCTTCCCCTTCTTTAATGCTATTCAACAGAATATATAAAAAGATATACTTCAGCTTCTTACTGAATAAATGAGTTACATCACGCCCGTCCCGGTTATAAACAGTAAACATACCATATATATAGATCCGGTTGGCTTCTTTTTTATCATTCGTACGAATCTTCGTTTCCGAAGTGAGCAGCGAGTTCATCGGGGCCGTTGCAGAATGACCACCGGACGAAAATGTGACAGGACGACTTTGAACAACTTCCTTTTGAGTCTTCCTCCTCTTACGAAAGCCAAAAATCCAAATACTCAATGCCGCTATACACAGAACTGCAAATAGCAATATCAATTTTGACCATCCAATGCTTTTCTCACCCGAAACATAATATTCCATCTCTGCCTTACTCACAGGAGGTGCAGATAAAGTATAAATGGTAGCTCTTACCTGTTTAGCCTGCTCATTGCATTCTTGCGCTACACAATAGTACTCTTTTAATGTCGGATTATAATATAAAGATACGGTAGAAATAATCGATCCGGAAACAAACGGAATAGAATCTCCCAATGCTTCCATATTACCATCCTCTATGGATATTCTGTACAACTGCAAACTGGACGTTTTTATGTACTCTGCATAGCGAATCACATAAAGATACTTTCCGTCTTCGGATAAAATCATCTGCTCGGAAGGTACACGCTTCTCTTCTACAGGATGGTTCCAGTATCGTTTTATGATACGACGTTCCAAATCAATACCATACAAATCATTATAATAATTATGCCCAATGCTCTGGTCGCCGGATTCATTGCCTACCCCGCCATATATATACAAATAGTTGCCTTGTGCAGAAGAGGTCATTGAAGAGAAAAAGCGGGGAGTTATATTGTCTCCTTTAAATTGCAAAGTATCCCACCGGTCTACTCCTTCATTGTAGACCAAAAACTTATTACTATATAATCTATTTCCGAATCCTCCAAATACTATATAACGATGATTCTTATTGTCCCAAAAACCATTATGATGATGTAACTGGACTTTAGAGTATGCTCTTCCTATAGGCTCCCATTGCAGCGTGGACAAATCCAGAGACGATATGGTGATACTGTCAACAGGCAGGTTGTTTATCTCATAAGCATACATTTGATTGGCCGATTCATTAATAAAATTAGTTCCCAAGAGCATTTTTACCGGCATCCTACTCGCATATGGTCTTCGCAGCATTCGCTTTTTTGCAGTCTGATAGGTAAATAACGAATCGGGACTGATAAATTGTATTTCCTGCTCTTTACAGTTAAACTTTGATCCCACACATTGAGAAACAATGAAAGAAATATCTTTCCTCCAATGATAAGAATCTCCTATTAACCAATAAGGATTCTCTACCCATCCCAGTATTTTACCGTCACTACTGTGCACCTCATGTCCTTGGCTCTCATTCAAATCAAAAGAATAGTTCTGCCTTTCACCGGATACTTTCAGATTACGGATAGCAAATGCCGGCAAATCCACCAGATGTTCCCTACGTCCGAAAATAAGTACAGGAGACGTTTGATTGGACGGAGCAACAGAATTTGCTCCATATTCTCTCTTGCCGGCAATCATCAACAGACTTTCACCCTTCAGAAGATCAATTCTTAATTTTACAGGCAACCATTGTGAGATAACAGAGTCATTAGGCACAGTGACTGAAATATGATTAACCTTTCCTTCGGTATTAAATTTAAAAACACTATTCTTTTCACTTACATAGGTATATGTCAGACTGTATGCCTCATCACTTATCGGATTGAGCATATGAAACAGATACCCGAAAGTTTCACTCTGAGATATTCTTAATTCAAACTCTATATCGATAAAATTAGAGAAAACCGGAGTTTGTTTTTTCGAGAAAATAGTATAGGAAGTCCGTTGTTCAATCGGTACTTTATTTCCAAAAAACTGCAGACCTTGAGCGCTTAAATGAGGTGTTGCAATTAGTATAGCTATCAATTCGATAATTAGATATTTATATTTTGCACTATCAATCATACTATTAAGACTTACGTTCACGGTGGTAAAGATACTGCTTAAAATCATAATGCCATCGTTTTGCCACCAGAAATAAATAGTAGGATTAAAAAAAAGGTCCGGTTAATTAACCCGATTTTAATTCTGCAATTAATAATGCTTTATTTAATTTGCATGCAATTAATCTTAAAAGATAAAATACCTCATGAAGACCAACAATCGTATAAAATGGATGATTAGTTTATCCTTCATTTTATTTATCCCAAGTACAAACATTGCTCAAAATGCCGGGCAAGCCCCCCAAACGAACTATGCTCAAATGGTTGATACACGCATAGGAAGCAAAGGAAATGGATTAAGCTGCGGATTTACCTATATTGGTGCCAGCTATCCGTTTGGAATGATGCAATTCACACCTTCTTTCTTTTCACCGCAAAAAGGCATCGTAGTCAATCAGATGTCCGGTTCCGGATGTCCGCATATGGGCAATTTTCCGGTACTGCCTATCAGTGGGAAAGTGACAAAGTCTCCTAAAAATATGGAAGATTTTCCGACCTATAAAGAAATAAGAGAAGCAACAGCCGGATGTTTATCTCTACAAATGAAAGATGATATTATCTGCGACGTTACTGTTTCAAAACGCAGCGGAATAGCCCGGTTCATATTTCCTGCTGATAAAAAAGAAGGTACCGTATTGATTGGGGCAGGAGTCAGTTCCACAACCCTTTCTAACGCCTATATCAAAATAACTTCACCTTCTTCCTGTGAAGGATATGCGGAAGGCGGAGATTTCTGCGGTTATAAAACTGATTACCGGATATTTTTTGCCGCTGAGTTTAATCACAAGGCAAAAGAATATGGAACCTGGAAAGGAAATAGCATCAGAGAAGACAGAAAACAAATCGGAGGAGCCCAGTCCGGTGGATATTTTACCTTTGATACGGAACAGAGTGCTTCGGTTGAATATAAAATCGCCATATCGTACGTTTCGGTTGAGAATGCCAAAGAAAATCTGCGGATGGATAACGAGAACCGTAATTACCAACAAGTACTTTCGGATACACGACACGAGTGGAACAAGCAACTGGGAAAAATAGAAGTTCATTCGGATAATCCTGATAAGCTAACCCAATTCTACACTCACTGGTATCATACACTCATCCATCCCAATATATTCAATGATATAAATGGAGAATATATAGGAGCCGATTTTGCTGTTCATAAGGTGACATTCGGAAGAGAATACTATACTACTTTCAGCGGATGGGATACGTATCGTACCCAATGTCAGCTGTTGGCCATGTTCTATCCTCAAGAAGCCTCCGACATGATGCAATCTGCCATAGATTTTGCCGAGCAAGCCGGAGGCTATGGACGATGGATCGCCGCTAATATAGAAACCGGCGTAATGCATGGTGACCCGATGCCTATCATCATTGCCAATACGTATGCATTTGGCGCACAGAACTTCGATATTCAAACGGCTTATAAGCACATGAAACGTGGCGCCTGTACTCCAGGGACTTACTCACAGAATGTAGAAGTACGTCCCGGACTATCTAATTATATAGAAAAGGGGATAGAAAACGCCTCCTTATGTCTTGAATATGTATCCTCAGACTATGCTATAGGGCAGTTTGCTCTTCAAGCCATGAAAAATAAAAAGGAGGCTTCTTTCTTTATGAAACGCTCATTAAATTGGAAGAATTTATATGATCCGTCCACCAGATGGCTACGTTCACGCCACAATCATGACTTAAACTGGAAACATCCCGATCATGACTGGCGCGAAGCAACCAAAGAAAACTATTTTTGGATGGTGCCCCATAACCTGGAAACACTGATTGATACCATCGGAGGTAAAAAAGCTGCATCTAATCGACTGGACAGTCTGTTTGTACGTCTGGATGCCGGCTACGATGATCATTACTTTGCTGCAGGTAATGAACCTGACTTCCAGGTTCCCTGGATATATAACTGGACAGACCGCCCTTATAAAACATCGGAAACAGTACACCGGATATTAAATGAGATGTACACTTCCAAAGCAGATGGTATGCCGGGAAATGATGATTGCGGTTCAATGGGATCATGGTATGTATTTGCTTCCATCGGGTTGTATCCTATGATTCCCGGAATAGCCGGATTTAGCGTTAGTCTGCCATATTTTAATAACATCACTTTACACTTTCCTAAAGGAAAGCTGAAAATAAAAGGAGGAGATTTTTCCAAATCTTATATCAATGGTATGAAAATAAACGATGTAAAAAGCAATAAAACATGGATTGACTGGGCAGAAATAGTCAATGGTGGCTTTATTGAATATAAAGCGGATAATAAAGCTAATAAAAAATGGGGGCTATAATTAATCATCTGTCATATAACCAATTAACATACAATGAAAAGTGAAATAAATACATGATAATATCAGCGATTAATAAATTTATCCGATTAATTAACCCCAATTTAATTATCAAATTAAGGCCAACTAATTTATTTCGCTCAAAATAATATTTAGAATATGAAAAAGCACAGTAAATCTCCACCAACTCTTAGAAGTAGTATCTTATAATTATTATATAGATACAATCAGTTGAACCAGTATTAATCTCAATCATAATTTATAAATCTAAGAACCATGAAAAATTTAAAAATCAAAAGTCGTAAGGCGAGGCTAATATTTCCGCTATGCGTTGTGCTGCTATCGCTCCTTACCATTTGTTGTAATGATGAACTAAAGGTCGATAAAGAGACTTTTTTTCCACCTAAAGCAGATGAAGAATCCAGATTTGATATTTTTTATCCTGATAGTGGTGGCTTCGGTACGAAACTGATATTGAAAGGCTACAACTTTGGCACAGATACTAATTATATCAAAGTAACAGTCAACGATAAAAAAGCTAAGGTAATCAGAGCGAACGATAATATTATTTATGCGATAGTTCCTTCAAGAGCAGATACCGGCTATGTCCGCTTATATCTTAAAAAAGGAGAGGAATTCGAGGAATTTACTTCTGAAACAGAATTCAGATATCTATTCAAAAGTAATGTGAGTACTTTATTTGGTGTACCGGGAAAGGCTGCAGAAGATAATCGCCTAGACGGTCCATATGCAGAAGCTTTATTACGCCGACCATGGCAAATTGTTACTGATAATGATGGTACCATTTATTTTGTAGACGAAGGACGGGGTCAAAGCAAAAATGGTGCGCTCAGAAAAGCTTCCAATGGGAATGTGGAAACACTGGTTTATGATAATAACGGAGTATTCCAATCACCTAACGGAGTTGTTTTCAGTTTAAATGAGGATACTCTTTTTATACCCAACCGCTGGACAGGTAGTGATGTAAAGACTGATGTAAATATAGTATTCTCTACACGTGATGCTAATTTTGTGAATACCAAAGCATTGGTTACTATCCCTAAAGCTGGAACCAATTCAGTCGCTGTACATCCTAAAACCGGAGAAGTCTTTTTTGACCACAATTCAGAAGGAGCCGTTTATCGTCATACCGGGAATGGTAATTATGAGAAAATGTTAGTTGTCCGTGAAGGTTATAACGATATGGAAATGCGCTTACTTTTCAATAAAACAGGTGATATTCTTTATATTATAGCCCGTAAAAAGCATTGTATATATAGAGTTACTTATAATGCGGCAACACATACATTTGGTATTCCGGAGCTATTTGCTGGTGATTACGGAGAATCAGGATATGCTTCCGGTAAAGGAACAGGTGCGCGTTTTAACCAGCCAAGTACTCCTTGCCTGGATCCTGAAGGTAATTTGCTTATTCCCGATAAAATGAATCACTGCATTCGAAAAATAACACCGGAAGGTGAAGTAACCCTATACGCCGGACAACCTCAAAAATCAGGTCATACAGACGGATTACCCGATAAAGCTAAATTCTATGAACCTGAAGCCGTAACATTCTCAGGTAACGCTTTAATCGTTGCGGACAGAGGAAATCATTGCGTCAGAAATGTAGTTATCGAATAACATATAAATCTATAAATTATCCATGAATAACATGAAACGAATATTCATTCTGCTCCTTATCACAACACTATGGGGAGTACAAGATAATATCTCCGCACAGCAATTACAAAAAGAGAATAATACACCAGAAGTACAGGGAATCATAAAAGACATAACAGGTAATCCTATTATCGGAGCAACAGTTATAGCTAAAAACCAGCCAGGCCTCGGTGTAACTTCAGATATGGACGGAAAGTTTAAAATCAAAGTAGGGGAATACGACATATTGGTTATTTCTTATATTGGATATACTACCCAGGAAATACCTGTTATAAAAATTAAAAATAAAAAGGAAGCAATAGTCACCCTGCAAGAAGATAATCAGACTATCGATGAAGTAGTCGTAACAGCCAGTGGACATCAGCAAAAGAAGACTCTGACAGGAGCTTATACTACAGTAGATATAGCCCAATTAACAGCACCAAGTTCCAATATCACCAACTCTCTGGCGGGAGTAGTGCCGGGAATCATCGCAGTACAGAGTTCTGGCGAACCGGGTGAAGATATGTCCGAGTTCTGGATTCGTGGAATCAGCACATTCGGTGCAAATCAGGGAGCATTAGTTTTGGTAGACGGAGTAGAAAGAAGCTTTAATGAAATTCCAATTGAAGATATTGAAAGCTTTTCCGTACTGAAAGATGCTTCCGCGACAGCCATTTACGGGCAACGTGGTGCAAATGGTGTGGTATTGGTAACCACCAAACAGGGAGTTGCCGGAAAAGTAAAAATTAATGCAAAAGTATTAGCAGGATTAGACGCCAGAGGCCCGATGCCCGAATATGCTGATGCTTTTACTTATGCCAGCTTGGCAAATGAAGCCCGTATAGGCAGATACGAATCTCCTCACTATACTCGTGAAGAGTTAGATATTATACAGAATAATCTCGATCCGGATTTATTCCCAAATGTAAATTGGCGTGATTTGATGCTGAAAAAAGTATCTCCCAAATACATAGCAAACATTAACCTAAGTGGAGGTGGAACAAATGTAACATACTATGTTTCATTAGGATATAACAGTCAGGCAGGTATTTATAAAAGTAAGAGTGTCGAAAATAAATACAATACCAACACAACTTACGAACGATTCAATTATCGTGCCAACGTAAATATGAATGTCACTAAAACAACACTTGTTAAAGTAGGAATCGGCGGCTACCTAATTAATCGCACTCAACCAGGTAGCAGCACAGATGACATCTGGGGATCTTTCTCCAGATTGACTCCACTGAGTATTCCCCGCAAATACTCGACCGGTGAGGAACCATCCGTAGATGGAGTGAAAACACCAGAATATTATATGACCAAAACAGGCTATAAGACTATCTGGCAAAATAAAATGGAAACTAATATCAGATTGGAACAAGACTTGGATTTCATTACTCAAGGATTGAAATTTGTAGGAACATTTGCATTTGATACATACAATGAAAATGAAATTAAGCGAATTAAAACTCCTGAATTATGGGAAGCAGAAAAATATCGTGATCCGGACGGAAACCTTATTTTAAAACGAGTGCAGACAGCACAGTTAATGGGACAGGAATCAACTACTAAAGGAAATAAACGATATTATACGGAAGCCTCTCTCAGTTATTCCAGACTATTTAATCAAAAGCACCGTTTTGGCGCATTTGCTATGGTCTATTTACAAGAAAAATCTGATACCAATTTAGGCACAGACATTATCGAATCTATTCCGAAGCGAAATCTGGCTTATTCAGGCCGATTCACTTACGCATACAAAGATCGATATCTTGTAGAAACGAACTGGGGATACACCGGTTCGGAAAACTTTGAAAAAGGGAAGCAATTTGGCTTCTTTCCAGCTTTCTCTGCCGGTTGGGTTATCTCTGAGGAACCGTTTATGAAGAAGATTGCTCCATGGGTAGAAATGCTTAAAATTCGGGCTTCTTATGGTGAGGTAGGAAATGATATTATCGGTGGACGTCGTTTTCCATACATTGGATTGGTAAATTCGCATCCGGATGGTGACTACTCATTTGGTGAATTTGGAACAAACAAAATACAAGGTTACAGAAATGGTACTATTGGCACTCCTAATCTGACTTGGGAGGTTGCTAAAAAATATAACCTGGGATTTGACTTAAGTTTATTCCACGGTAAATTCACAGGAGTCGCTGATATTTTCCTGGATAAACGAGATGATATTTTTATGACACGCAGTCATATGCCTGAAACAACAGGACTGGCAGATAAAGCTCCAATGGCTAATGTAGGTAAAATGAAGAGTTACGGATTCGACTGGAATGCAGCATATTCCGATCAAATCGGACAAGTAAAATTCACTATTCGTGCAAATATGACTTATCAGAATACTGAGATTCTGGATAAAGATGAGGCAGCCAACGAATTATGGTACAAAATGGAAAAAGGATTCCGAATGAATCAAACGCGTGGCTTAATAGCTATGGGGTTATTCAAAGATGAGGAAGATGTTCGCAGTAGTCCAAGACAAGACTTCGGCGGAAAAGAGGTACTTCCCGGAGATATCAAATATAAAGACGTAAACGGTGATGGAGTGGTCAACAATGATGATATTGTTCCAATTGGTTATAGAACTGTTCCGGGGGTCCAGTATGGTATGGGATTAAGTACAAGCTGGAAGAATTTTGAATTCAATATCCTGTTCCAAGGTTCAGGAAAATGTGACTTCTTCATCGGTGGAAATGGGCCACACGCATTCCGAAATGGACAAACCGGTAATATTCTGCAGACTATGGTGGATGACAACCGATGGATCCCAAGTGAAATCTCCGGAGATGTTTCTACCGAAAATCCGAATGCTAACTGGCCGCGTTTAACCTGGGGGAATAATGACAACAACAATCAGAAATCAACTTTCTGGTTAAGGGATGGACGCTATATTCGCCTTAAAAACATTGAACTACGCTATAATATTCCTACAACTTTTACTCGTAAGTTCTTTGTTAGCAATATGCAAATCGGATTTATAGGTGAAAATCTACACACTTGGAGCCCATTCAAACTGTGGGATCCTGAGAATGCAACTACTGATGAAAAAAATAGTGGAGTTCGAAGTGGAAATGCTTATCCTATAAACAGAACCTACTCTTGCTATATTAAATTAAGTTTCTAAATAAAACACCATATGAAAAAGATAATATTATTCATTACTATTTTCTGCGCTTCATTATCCTTTCACTCATGTGCAGATTTCCTGGACGTAGATAAATATTTCTATGATATGCTATCGGTAGATTCCGCTTTCTCCAAACGAGTATATGTAGAAGGATGGCTATCCAATACATACGACTATTTAAAACAAGACAATCTAACAGAGTTCGGTTCCAAATTGATGTGGGCTAGTGATGATTTAGTTCACCCGGACGGGAAAGCTCTGCAGAACTGTAATTATAGTGCCAGTAATTTCCCTATTTACGAAAACCATTTAAATAGAACCTATGAATGTATTCGTAAATCCTCTACATTTATTGACAAAGTAGTAGAGTGTCCGGAACTTACGTATGAGGACATTTCGGATATGCAGGGACAAGCCCGTTTTTTACGAGCATTTGCCTATTGGAGTTTAATAAGAACTTTCGGTCCTGTACCTTTAATTCCTGAACATGGATTAGATGTCAGTCTTTCATATGAAGAATTATCTCTGCCCCGCGCTAAATTTGATGAAATCATCGATTTCATCGACAATGATTTAAAGCTCGCTGCTCGTGTTATGCCAAGAACACGTACCATTAATAATTTAGGACGCCCTACCAAAGGTGCAGCTTTAGCATTAAGAGCTAGAATACTATTATATGCGGCCAGTCCTATGAATAATGGAAATACTGATTTCTTTAATATTAAAAACCTGGACGGCACACAACTATATAATCAAGAATATGATGAATCAAAATGGGCACGGGCCGCTGCTGCCGCAGAAGATGTGATTAATCTACAGCAATACAGCTTATATACAGTAGAGCCCAAAAATAATGTGCCTGCATATGAACGCCCTCCCTATCATGAAACTTATTCTAATGAAGAATTTCCCAATGGATGGAGCAATATAGATCCTTATGCTTCCTATAAAGAAATGTTTGATGGAACAATTCGTGGTTCCAAAAATCCTGAATTAATATTCACTAAAACCAAAGCAACAGGAAATTGTGGTATCGAAGATTTCTTTAATAAAAAAAGTATGCCCAGAACTGCCCACGGAGATAACAAAGTCGCTATTACTCAAAAAATGGTCGATACTTATTACATGAACAATGGACAAACTATAGAAGAGGCAGAAACAACAGGATATTATGTAAGAGAAGGATTCACAGAAACAGCTAATGACCCGCAAACAATGAATGGAGCCCCCTTCATGGGAGTAGGTGTATCACTGATGTATGCAAAACGTGAACCACGTTTTTACGCTTGTGTTGGTTTTAATGGTGCTACATGGGAATGTGAAAGTTCCTCGCTGTCTAGTGAGAAAAATTTCCAATGTTGGTATTACAGAGATGAAGTAAATGGTAAACAAGGATTTACAGAGAACTGTCCATTGACCGGCATAGGATTCAAAAAATACTACAACAAAGAAGACTCTTATTCTGAGGGTGGATATAGAACAAATAAAACAGAACCGACTATACGGTATGCAGAAGTTTTACTCATTTATGCAGAAGCTCTCAATGAGTTAACCAGTGGAAACACATATACTATGCAAACGTTCAATGACCAAGAAGTGGAAATCAAACGTGATCCCATCAAAATGAGGGAAGCGATGAAACCCATAAGAATGCGTGCCGGCTTACCTGATTTTGATGATAATACTTACAATACTTATAGAAATTTTAAAGAAGTACTAAAAAGAGAACGTCACATAGAACTATTTGCAGAAAACTGTTTCCGCTATTTTGATTTAAGAAGATGGAAAGATGCAGAAGAAGAGGAAAATCAGGCATTAATGGGATGTAACATCAACATTACAAAGGACGACGAATCAAGACAGGGATTCTATATTACAACTGCAGTGACTGCTATTCCCAAAGTCTTTTTGAAGAAAATGTACCTTTGGCCTTTTCCAACTGCTGAATTAAAACGTAACGTCAATCTGACACAAAACCCAGAATGGTAATTAAAACAAAAAAGAATATGAAAAGAATAATAAACATAATATCCATTACTTTAGGAATATTCATCTTCACAGCTTGTCAAGATGAACTAAACAACGAACTATTCCACAAATTTTCCTATTTGGTGGAAAATGGATGGCAAACCTGTGAAGTGGAGATTAAAGATGGAAATATTGCCGAATTATTAATTGACTTCGGTATTAACGGAACTTCTGAGAATGATAAAGATATAACTCTTAAAATAACTAATGACCCAGATACTTTAGCCGATTATAACTTCGACAAATTTAAAAATCAAATAAATTCCTATTATATAGAACTTCCAACCAATTGTTATAGTTTCGATCAGGAAGTATATACTATTCCTAAAGGAAAATACAAAACGACAGCCAAAATTCAGATAGAATTGGATAAGATTCAAAATATCTACAACGACTATGTATTACCCTTGAAAATAGAATCTTCCACCGGAGAATCGGTTGGACCAAGCAAATATAGCAAATTATTAGCTTACATTTTACCTACGAACAGGTTTTCCGGAACATTCTCAGGGTCTGGTAAGATTACAATTGACGGAACAAGTCAGAGTACTTCTGTTGGCAGTGCCAAATTATATGCCTCATCAATTAATACGTGCTATATGTATGCCGGTAATACCAATCAGGACACAGACCCTAATTATAAAGATTATGCTATTAATCTTAGCTTTGATGAAAAAGAACATATAACTCTGACTGCCAGAAATGTCGAATTAGGGCTAGAACCAATTACTAGTACTCTTACAAGAAAGTATGTACTACACGATACTGATACCCGATATTATGTACAGACCAGTGTTTTGTATTTAAAATATAAATACAAAGATTTGACAGAAGGAGAACGGCGCACAATCGTGTATGAAGGCACACATACTCAAATAAAAAATGTATTAATAAGTGACTATCCTAATGTTAAAGTGGAAGAAGAGTAACTGGAACAATAACTATACAATATATAAAACCTTTTAGATGAAAAAACAACTAAAACTAACATTACTAAGCTGCTTGTTGTCTATCCCGGCAATCACTCAGGCAGGTCCTAAAGACGATATCTATCGAAAAGGATGGATTGATTTTAATAAAAATGGCAAGATGGACATATATGAAGACCCGTCTGCCCCGATAGAGGAGCGCGTCAAAGACCTGTTAAGTCAGATGAATATGGATGAAAAGACTTGTCAGATGGCAACTCTCTACGGTTCCGGTCGTGTTCTAGCCGACGCATTACCAACTGAAAAATGGAAGTCGGAAATATGGAAAGACGGTATAGGAAACATTGACGAAGAGCATAACGGACTGGGGAAGTTCGGCTCTGAGTATGCATTTCCTTATGCTAAACACGTTAAAGCTATACATGATATCCAACGCTGGTTTGTTGAAGAAACACGATTAGGAATTCCGGTAGACTTTACTAATGAGGGAATTCGTGGGGTTTGTCATGAGAAGGCTACTTTTTTCCCTGCCCAATGCGGGCAGGGAAGTACATGGAACAAAGAGCTGATTGCCCGAATTGGTGAAGTAGAAGCTAAAGAAGCAACTGCTTTGGGATATACAAATATCTACTCTCCTATTCTGGACATAGCACAAGACCCTCGTTGGGGACGTGCGGTAGAATGCTATGGCGAAGATCCATACCTAGTAGGACAGTTAGGAAAGCAGATGATTCAAAGTTTGCAGAAACACAAGCTGGTAGCCACTCCAAAGCACTTCGCCGTATATAGTATTCCAGTGGGCGGACGTGACGGAGGTACGCGTACGGACCCGCACGTGGCTCCGCGTGAAATGCGTACTCTCTACCTTGAGCCCTTCCGCGTTGCATTTCAGGAAGCAGGAGCATTGGGAGTTATGAGCTCATACAATGATTATGACGGTGAACCTATTACCGGAAGTTATCGATTCCTCACGCAGATTTTACGTCAGGAATGGGGATTTAAAGGATACGTTGTCTCAGACAGCGATGCTGTCGAATTCATCTCAGGCAAACACAAAGTTGCTGATAATAATGAAGAAGCAGTAGTACAATCGGTCAATGCAGGACTAAATGTACGCACTAACTTCAGTTCTCCGGCAGGCTTCATAAAGCCGTTGCGAAGCGCTATTGCCAAAGGAAAGGTATCACAAGCTACTATCGATCAACGCGTAAGTGAGATTTTGTATGTCAAATTTTGGTTAGGTTTATTTGATAATCCTTACCGTGGTGACGGAAAATTAGCGGATAAAATAGTGCACTGCAAAGAACATCAGGCAGTAGCATTGGAGGCCGCCCGTCAGTCAATTGTTCTTTTGAAGAATCAGGATAACCTATTGCCCCTTCAAAAGACATTGAAATCTGTAGCTGTAATAGGTCCGAACGCAGATGAGCAAAAAGAGCTCATCTGCCGTTACGGTCCTTCCAATGCCCCAATCAAAACAGTGTACAAAGGTATTAAAGAAGCCCTGCCGAGAGCTAAGGTGGTATATAAAAAGGGATGTGAAATAGTGGATCCACATTTTCCTGAAAGTGAAGTTCTACCTTTTGATATAACGCCCAAAGAGCAGCAGATGATGGATGAAGCAATTGAAGCTGCAAAATCAGCCGAAGTTGTAATTATGGTATTAGGAGGTAGTGAGGTTACTGTGCGTGAAGAGCGTTCACGCACAAGTCTTGACTTACCGGGCAGACAGGAAGAATTACTGAAAGCTGTATGCAAGCTGGGGAAACCCACCATTCTGGTAATGATTGACGGTCGTGCTTCCAGCATTAATTATGCAAAAAAATATGTACCTGCCATTCTCCATGCATGGTTTCCGGGAGAGTTCTGCGGACAGGCAGTTACAGAAACAATCTTTGGAGATAATAATCCTGGGGGTAGATTAGCAGTCACTTTCCCAAAGTCAGTAGGACAAATACCTTTTGCCTTTCCATTCAAGCCAGGGTCTGACAGCGGCTGCGGCACTTCAGTTACCGGTGCTCTTTTCCCATTTGGACATGGATTGAGCTACACGACATTTGAATACAGCAATCTAAGAATATCTCCGGAACAACAAGGAGTACTAGGGGAAGTGAAAGTGAGCTGTACAGTTAAAAATACAGGTAAAAGAATTGGTGATGAAGTAGTACAACTTTATCTCAGAGATGAAATCAGTAGCGTCACAACATACGTAAAAATACTACGCGGCTTTGAACGAATTACCTTGCAACCGAACGAAGAAAAAGAAGTGACCTTTACACTGAGCCCACAAGACCTCGCCATCTGGGACAAAAATATGAAATTTCAGGTAGAACCGGGTACATTCAAAGTAATGATCGGAGCTTCTTCAAAGGATATCAAGCTTGAAGGTAAATTCACAATCAATAAATAGGTATTAATATAGAAATAAAGGAATTATCAAAATGAAAAAAAGAACCATTTTATTAGCTTTACTATTTGCTGCAACAGGACTCAGTCCGCTGCAGGCACAAAAAAAGTACAAAGCTTATATAGTCTCGAATTCGCATTTGGATACTCAGTGGAACTGGGATGTACAGACAACCATTGACGAATACCTCAAGCATACATTGGTCAGAAACTTCTATCTGTTTCAGCATTATCCCAATTATGTATTTAACTTTGAAGGCGGAGTGAAATACAACTGGATGAAAGAGTATTACCCGCTTGAGTATGAACTGGTGAAAAAATATATCAAAGAAGGTCGTTGGCATATCTCAGGTAGCTCTTGGGATGCCAATGATACTAACGTACCTTCACCCGAATCTTTCTTCCGCAATATTCTGTTGGGACAACAATTCTATAAACAAGAGTTTGGAGTTAAATCTACAGATATCTTCTTGCCGGACTGTTTTGGATTCAGTTATACATTGCCCACTATTGCAGCACATTGTGGCTTAATTGGTTTCTCAACGCAAAAATTACAATGGAGACACCATAATATGCACGGAAAATCCAAGATGCCATTCAATATCGGTCTATGGCAAGGGGTAGACGGTTCACGCATCATGGCAGCTTTAAATGGCAAAAACTATGTTCACGAATGGAATGGTGGAGATATCAGCCAAGATAACGACCTAAAAAATACAGCAAAAAATGGAGCCAATAACACTGCATACCGTTACTATGGCGCAGGAGACCGAGGTGGTTCTGCTAATATAAATTCGGTTGTTTCCATAGAAAAAGGTGTTAAAGGCAGTGGAGAAGTTGAAATTATCAGTGCTACTTCCGATCAGTTATACAAAGACTATCTGCCATTCGATAATCATCCTGAACTTCCTGTATACGATGGTGAGTTACTGATGGACATCCATGCCACCGGCTGTTATACTTCGCAGGCAGCTATGAAATTATATAATCGTCGGAACGAACAATTAGGCGATGCAGCCGAACGAATCTCAGTAATGGCTGATTATATTGACGGAGCAAGCTATCCGGCAAATACGCTGACTGATGCGTGGCGTCGGTTTATCTGGCATCAATTCCACGATGACCTCACAGGAACGAGTCTTCCTCAAGCCTATACCTATTCCTGGAATGATGAACTGATCTCTCAAACGCAGTTTAATGATATCATCCGTACCGGAGTCGGTTCTCTCGCTTCTTGCTTGGATACAAGAGTAAAAGGAACTGCACTCATCGTTTATAATGCAATGGCCGCCCAACGGAAAGAACTGGCAGAAGCCTATATAAATATCTCAAAGGAGCCTGCTGGAGTACAAGTTTTTGACGCCAACGGCAAAGAAGTTCCGGCACAATTACTTAATTGGGAAAACGGGAAAGCACACATTGCCTTTAGTGCTTCTGTAGCTCCATTAAGCTGCTCCGTATATGATGTCCGTTTTGGAAAAAACAATAAGGGTTCCTTCTTAAAAGCAACTCAAAATTCTTTGGAAAACAGCATCTATAAACTGACTTTAGATACTAATGGCGATATTGTTTCTATTGTTGACAAACGTAGTAATAAGGAACTGGTAGAACAGGGCAAGGCATTCCGTCTGGCTTTGCTCATAGGCAATGAATCGAAAGAATGGCCTGCATGGGAGATTCAAAAGAAGACTATAAATAAGCCCGGAACTCCAATCTCGGAAAATGTTCGTATCAGTATCGAAGAACAGGGCCCCTGTTATGCAGCTCTTCGCATTGAACGCACTTTTAAATCTTCGAAATTCGTACAATATATCCGCATGAGTGAAGGTGCAAATGATGAACGAATCGATATCATTAATGAAATAGACTGGTCAACAAAAGACGCCGTATTAAAGGCAGAGTTTCCGATGAATGTAAAAAACCAGGAAGCTGTTTATGATTTGGGTATCGGAACTGTAAAACGTAAGAACAATACAGATATTGCTTATGAAGTATATGCACAGCAATGGGCAGACATTACGTCTCCCGATAAAAGTTACGGAATCTCAATCCTGAATGATTGTAAGTATGGATGGGATAAACCCAATGATAACACTCTACGCCTGACACTACTCCATGCTCCTAGCACCAAAGACAGATATAAATACCAGGAGCAGCAAGACTTTGGTCATCATACCTTCACTTATTCAATCGTCGGTCATCAGAACGAAGCATTGCAGGCCGGAATCAGTCATTTGGCAGAGTCTCTGAACAGTCACTTGGCTGTATTCAACACCCCCAAACATAAAGGTGCATTAGGGCGTGAGTATTCTTTCGTAAAAGTAAATACCCCCCAAGTGGCTATTCGTTCCCTAAAAAAAGCAGAAGAAAGTGATTTGTACATCATCCGTTTATACGAGATGCAAGGTAAATCTGCACAAAATGTAGAAATTACATTCCCTGACGCCATTGAGTCCGCCTATGAAACAAATGGTATAGAAGAAAAAATAGGTGAAGTCACTATACAGAACAATAAATTATGTTTTGATATGGCATCTTATCGACCCAAAACTTTCGCTGTCCGCTTGAAAAAAGGAAATGTAAAAGCAGCTCCAATAAAAAATATTCCACTTCAGTTACCGTTTAATAGCAAAGCTTTCACTCCTGAAAACTTTGGTTATACTGTTTCTTTCGATAAAAAAGGAAATAGTTTCGCTGCTGAATTAATTGGTGATAAAGTAACTTGTGATAATATCACCTTCAGCATTGCTGACCATGAAAATAAGAATGTTATCAAATGTAAGGGAGATACAATCCAGCTACCCAAAGAAGCAGCGGGAAAGAAACTATATATTCTGGCTGCCTCTACAGACAAGGATCGCAAATCAACATTCCTTGTTAATGGTAAATCACATGAATTTGAAATACCTTATTACTCCGGTTTCTACGGACAATGGGGACATAAAGGTGTCAGCGACGGTTATATTCGCAACGCTTCGCTCGCTTACATCGGTTCTCATCGACACACTGAAAAAGGGAATGACACCTATATCTACACATATATGTATAAATTGGGTATCGAGCTTCCCCAAGAGGCATACACACTGGTACTTCCTAAAGATGAGAATATCGCAGTATTCGCTATTACTCTATCCGACAACTATATTGACGACATTAGCACAGCTAATGAAATGCGGACATTGCCATTGGAAGTCTCTAAATGATAAGATAACAACACTGTAAAACTTCAAAATAGAAAAGAGCCTTTTTCCCGATCTGTTTCGGGAAAAGCTCTTTTTAATCCTAAACATTCCGATCATGAAAATCAAATTACTATCCGCACTTATTATTTGTTTATTATCCTCCATTATGACATTCGCCTATAATGGCAGACATGGCTGGTTTATACAAAAAGCACCTCAACAATTAATCCTATGCAATGGGGAAGGACTCAGTAGAGCAGAAAGTATGCTTTTAGAGTCATTATCCGGTCTATGCGGACAAGCGGTGAACGAAGGTTCTTTTGATGAAATGATCTGGATAGAAATAAATAACAATTCCTATCATAAGATTTTAAAAAGCTCACAGGAAAGCTTGAATATCACTAAAGTAATCCGAATGGATATCTGGGACCTCCTGAAACATCTCATGAAAAAAAAGATTATAAAAGGGTATGTACTCTATAAAAACGACACCTCAACAGGAGAAAATTACTCACGAAGAGAAGGAATCAATTATTCAGCTAATGTGGCAACAGTATATGCCAGCCTTCTGAAAGGTGTACTAGTAGAAGAATCTTTAGAGAAACGAATCAAACAGTCCGGATTAAAGAAACTAAAAGACGCACGCAATGAATCTCCGGAATCATGTTTCAAACGTTGCAAAAAACAACTTAATCGAAGTTCAGCTCTTAGCATCGACCCAAAAGTAAGTAACTGCAGAGATATCGCTATAGCCCAAAAACTTATGCTATATTATGGAACGGGACCTTTTTCCGAACAAATACTGGAATGGGTTACTCCGCTTTCACCCATATTAGGCTGGAATTATGGAAATGAAGATGAATATACAGGGGCTATCACAAGATGGGGACATTATAATACCGCTTCAAACTGGTGTCGCAACCTTCCTGTTATCATGGCAGCTTCCGATAAAATGTATCCTTTACCTATACATGAAATAAAAAAAGAAAATATAGATTTTGAAGATAATTCAGCATTCCATTCGTTTGTAATTAGTGACGGCGATAATATGCAATGGACAATGGGAGAATTCCTTGATAGTCCGGTGTACTATGGCAATAAAGACAGAAATCGTTCTCCGGTTTCATGGACTCTCTGCCCTATTAATCTATCAGTAGTTAGTACTTCCACCTGGAACCGTTTTGTAACCATGAAGAAAGACAACTCAAGTGTGATAGAATATGGAGGAGGTTATCAATATCCTGATGAATTTGCAAAAAACCGTCCCAACCGGGAAGAACTTCTGATTGAATTTGCACAGCGTATGAACTGGCATTTCAAGAAATTAAATATCAAAATATTCGGATTCATCTGCAAGGATGTATTCAGCAAAGAGGCCCGGCGGGCCTATGAGATATATGCCCATGAGATAGAAGGGTTGACAGGAATGGTGGCCATTCAATACAGTCCGTATAATATGGGAGGTGATATAATATGGGTGAAAAACAAAGAGAATATTGAGATTCCGGTAGTTACTGCCAAGTTCTCTATCTGGTCCGGATTATTTGATAATCCATTGTGTGGTGGTCCGGATTATGTAGCAGCTCTCATTAACCGGGATGCAGCTAAAGCGTCCAAACAAAAAGATAAAGAGAATCCATTATCTTGGACAATCATACATGCCTGGTCGGATTTCAGTAAAACTGCACATTCTAATAATTTACCCATAAAAGGGTATAATGCAAGTAAAACTTCCGATCAACTATTATCGCCACAAGTGAAAAACATTTCTCTGAATGAGCTATTGTGGCGGATAAGGGAGCGACACTATAACCGTTCTATGATACACTAAATATAAATTCGCTTATGAAACTCACTGCCTTATCCTTATTGATAATTGTTTCATCCGTCATAAGCGCACAACAATCATCCAAAATGCAAAAAAGAAAAGGACAAGAATAATTCTTATTGGAAAAATCCGATTTATCCGGCTATTATGAAACCCGTGCATTTACTAAATGGATGCTGGCTTTCGGAAACGGAAACTATTTATAACGCCAAACTATAAGCTATATTGAAATATGTCTATTTTACACCCATTGTGTGCGATAACAGTGAAAATCCGTGAAAGAAATCAAAAGAGACGCAAATACAAGAATATTATTTGGAAGGAATAGCAAGAAGACTTACATTTGTCATGTGATTTTTTTCATAGTATTAGATTTAAGGTTAACAAAGGTTGGAGCAAGGCGTTGCTCCTTTTTTTATGCCCCAACCTTTCTTTATTTTACCTCAGAGATTTATTACTGTCATTCCAGTACTGTCATTGACTATTTTTTCGGCTTTCCACAGATATAAACCTTGCATTGGTAAGGCGCCAAGTCCACCATTATGTTATTCGCAGCATTTTCCATAGAACGGCTGTCAAGACTATACACCTGCTCCAAAGACAGGTCTTCCACCGTTTTTGAATTTAATTCTATAGTACGTGGAGTATCCGCCCGGTTAAAACAAGCTACCGCTTTGCGACCGTCAGCCAACGGCTTTACCCAAATATCATAATGATCTGCACGGATGCTGCGCTCCGCCTGCTTGCCCAACACATCCTGGTTGATAGCAATCAGGTCCCTATCCAACAGAACCTGCAATGTACTGTCATTCATACTTCGCACGTCATTTCCGCAAAGTAATGGAGAAGCCATCATACACCATAATGCAAAATGAGACTTATACTGTTCGTGGGTGCAACCTTCCGATTCATATCCGATACTCATACTCTTACCACCGATACCAACTACCAGCATATCCGGATCATTCCAACCGGAAGGACCGCCATATTCACTCAAAGGAGCATTGATTTCAAGAATATTCAGGATACCACGAAGCCCGCCCAACTTGTTGGCTTCCCGGTTCCAGACATCGCCTATATCTCCCGAAACGCGCCACAAATGTCCGCCTACCTGTTTTGCCCATTTCCAAGGTTCGCGCTGTCCCCACTCACAAATGGAGAACACGATGGAACGTCCCGTAGCACGCAACGCCTTTCCCATCTTTGCATAGCGCTCCATAGCCTCCACCCGGTCGACAGGAGCATTGCAATAATCATACTTCAACAAATCGACACCCCACGAAGCGAAATCTTTCGCATCCACTTCTTCGTAGCCGTAACTGCCGCATACACCACCACAAGTCTTATCGGCTGCATCCGAATAAATTCCGAGTTTGAAACCGCGCTCGTGCAGATAATCTGCCACATACTTTATTCCACGCGGGAACTTATCTTTATTAATCTGCAAATGTCCGTCAGCTCCCCGTTCGGGCAACTGCCAGAAGTCGTCGATGTTAATATAGGAATAGCCTAAATCCCGCATTCCGTTGGCTACCAGCGCATCCGCAGTTTGCAAAACCAACTCTTCGGTGAGATGTCGCCCGAAAGTATTCCAACTGTTCCAACCCATGGGAGGAGTCAGCAACAGGTCATCACCAATGCGGATCACGAGCTTTTCCGTGCTGGTCCCCAATGCGTTCTTAGCTTTAAGAGTGACAGTATATTCACCTTTAGAAGCTACTGATCCTGTGATAATCCCTGTTTTCGAATCCAGTTTCAATCCTTTCGGAAGTTTCTCCGCACTCCATTCCATCGGCCGCTGACCGGTAGTAGGAATATAAAAGAGGAAAGGACTGGCAGGATAATTGCCAATCGCCCGGGGAGAGTTAATACATGGTTTTCCTTCAAAAACCTTTTGAGAAGCATCCGGCAAAGAGATATTTCCGGCAACAGATACGCTTGCTACAAAAAGAGCAAGAATAGACAAAATTACGATACAACGTGTTTGATTCATAGTTGTTTGTTTTTTATTATGCCACTAAGATAGGAGAAAAAACAGAATGAAGTAACAATAAACATACTTTTCACACTCTAAAACTGCATTTTTTCTGTGCAAGAACCATTTGTTGTCCTTGTGTGTTCTGGACGGTTAACAGGCATACTATTGCCATGAATGCCCAAAAATGTCGTTTCATTTCAAATTGTTTTAGGTTGGTCATTAGATTTATAATAATTGATAAACTCCTCCTGCCAATACCCGTACGGCTCCCTTCATTTCCAGTTCAAAGAGAATTGCACTCATTTTATGTACGGGAATATCTGTCTCTACCACTAAGGTATTAATCTGTAAGTTTCCTTGTTTTTCCAACGTATGGACTACCTTTTGCTCCTCTTCTGTCAGTTCCAGAAACAGGCTGCGCTGTACATTCTCTACCTTTACCGGATGTGAATCCAACGTCCATCCCATCGCCTCCACCAAGTCTTCGGCAGACAACAGAAGGGATGCTTTACTGTCACGGATCAGTTGGTTACATCCTTTTGAATATTCGTCGGTCACACGACCGGGGAAGGCGAAACAGTCGCGGTGATAGCTTTCCGCAAGCTCGGCTGTGATCAGAGAGCCGCCTTTGGCAGCCGATTCTACCACAATCGTAGCATCACACATACCGGCCACAATACGGTTGCGACTGATAAAATTGTGTTTATCCGGTGTTGTACCGACAGGAAACTCTGTCAGCAATCCGCCTTTATCAAGCATTTCAACGGCTGTCTTACGATGAAGAGAAGGGTAAATACGGTCCAGTCCGTGAGCTAACACGCCGACTGTAGGCAAGTCATTGTCCAATGCACTCCGGTGGGCATTGATATCAATGCCGTAAGCAAGGCCGCTGACAACTAATACGTCAGGACACAAAGCTTTTAAGTCACGGAGGAAAGTAGTACAGAGTTGTGTACCGTAATCAGTAGCGTGGCGGGTACCCACCATATTAATGATATGGAGAGCGTTCAAATCGGCATTTCCCTTATAGAACAGTACAACAGGAGCGTCTTCACACTCCCGCAAGCGGGAAGGATACGCCTCATCATGAAAAGTCAGGCACTGGATATGATTCTTTTGCAGGAATACAAGTTCCTGTTCGGCACGGGCAATAATTGACGGACAGTCCAGTGCACCCGACACCCGTTCATGTACTCCGGATAATCGCTGCGCCAGTTCTTTCCGGAAGCGGAACACATCGGTGGCACTCTTCATGCCCTCTACCAGACGTTTCGCTCCAATGTGCCCGATACCGGGCACCATTGTCAGAGCGATGCTATATATTTGTTCTTGTTCGTTATCGGTCATTTCAGGTATGGGGCAAAGACATTGTCGAACAATTCGCTGTTACTTAAACGTCCGTTTACCACACATACCGTCTCAACAGTGGATTTCACTACTACTTTCTGATCGCTTTTGCGGAAGATATCCTGATAGAATACGTATTTGATGCCTTCTTTCTTCATATATAGTTTGGAGACAAACTCGTCCCCACTCTTCAACGGAGTCTTGAAAGCCATATTGATACGTGCCACTACCGGATCGACTCCCTGTTCATGCAACGCCGCAAAGCTAACACCTACCGAGGTCAGAAACTCGTGGCGGGTATGCTCCAGATAATGCTGATAATTAGCATTGTTGACAATCCCCTGAAGGTCACATTCGTAATCACGCACCTTCATCTCCAATTCGTAGATATACTGGCTCATCGTTTATCCTCTTTTCTGTTCTACATCAAGTCCCTTGAATTTCTTCAATTCTTCGGTAGATACCAATTTATATAATTTGTCGCTGGGACGTATCTTCTCTGATTTCATTGAGAAACGCTGACCTTTCTTTACCGTCTCTACCGGCTTCAGATCGACACGCGCTTCGTCCAGTGTCATAAAGACTGCGCCGGTGGTAGGTCCCGTTATCAGCAGCTTGTCACCTACACTGACTTCGGCAGCTTCTACCAAGAACTCAGAGACACCGATATTGGAGAAGTATTTGATACCTTTGCCCACATAGATTTTACGTTCCGTAGCGGCCGAACCATAATTCCGTGTCCATTCGCCCAAGCGTTGTCCCAGATAGTAGCCATCCCAAAAGCCACGGTTAAAGACTGCCTTCAGACGTTCATCCCAAGCGGCAATCTTTTCGTCTGTAAACGTATCATCCAGATAGGCCTTTATCGCTTCTTTATAACATTCCACCACCGTACGCACATACTCAGGACCACGGGCACGTCCCTCAATCTTGAATACACGCACACCCGCATCCATCATCTTATTCATAAAATGAATGGTCTTCAAGTCTTTCGGTGACATGATATATTCATTGTCGATATCCAGCTCCACATCCGTCTCCTTATCGCGAACCGTATAAGAACGGCGGCATACCTGCATACAGGCACCCCGATTGGCCGAGTGATTCATTTCGTGCAGAGACAAATAGCACTTACCGGAGACTGCCATGCACAAGGCACCGTGACAGAACATTTCAATACGAATCTGCTCTCCGCTCGGACCGCAGATATTCTCTTCCCGAATCTGACGATAAATCTCGGCCACCTGTTCCAGATTCAACTCACGGGCCAGCACTACGACATCGGCAAACTGGGCGTAGAACTTCAAGGCTTCCGCATTCGATATATTCAATTGAGTAGACAAGTGTACTTCCTGACCGATCTGACGGGCATAGTTCATTACCGCTACATCGGCAGCGATCACCGCTGATATTCCTGCCGCTTTAGCCGCGTCCACAATGGTACGCATCAAAGGAATATCCTTATCATAGATAATGGTATTAACGGTCAGATAGCTTTTCATTCCATGTTCATCACACGTCTGAGCTATCTCACGCAAATCATCAACGGTAAACGTATTGGCAGAACGGGCACGCATGTTAAGGTTTTCTATACCAAAATAGATAGAATCGGCTCCAGCCTGAATGGCCGCCGCAAGGGATTCACGCGAACCGACAGGCGCCATTATTTCAAAATCTTTTATATTCATTTTACTATCTGATAATCATTTAAATGTGATAGGAGGGTACAAAGGTACGAATTAATACGTATTTTTGCAGAAAATCAAGTAGAAAGAAAAATGGATCATAAGAAACCTATCATACTAAACGACCTGGAAGAATGGGATTTTATTGACTATATAGACTCATTGATACAGAAGGAGGAGACTGTAGACTTAGAGTTTAAGATAGCCAAAGATGGTCTTCCTAATAGTTTATGGGATACTTATTCTTCTTTCGCCAATACAGATGGGGGAATTATCGTACTAGGTGTCAAAGAACACAAGCAACAGTTTATCATTGAAGGACTGACCAAAGAGCAAATCGGCCAATACAAAAAAGACTTTTGGAACCAAGCAAACAACCCGGATTGTATAAATGAAAACCTTCTTGTGGACAAAGATTTGTATGAAGGATCTTATAAAGGTAAAAGGCTTCTTCTGATTTACGTCCCCCGGGCAAGTCGCACACAACGTCCTATCTACAGAACCAAAAATCCTTTTGGCGGACATACATTTAAGCGTAATCACGAAGGTGACTATAAATGTACGGATGCAGAAGTCAGACGCATGATTGCAGATTCAGACGAAAGCCATCCACGCGATTCAAGAATTCTGTCCAATTATTCTATGGACGATATTGACAAAGAGACACTGATTCAATACAGGCGACTTTTTGCTAACCTTAAGCCATCCCACCCATGGCTTAGCTTAGATGATCTGGACTTCTTAACCAAACTGGAAGCATACCGCAGAGACCGACATACCAAAGAAGAAGGATTCACATTGGCTGGAATTCTCATGTTCGGGAAAACAGAAAGCATCACAGATCCGGAATGTGCGCCAAACTATTTCCCGGATTATAGAGAGCATCTGGAAACGGATATTTCTCTCAGATGGTCAGACCGTATCTGTCCGGACGGCACTTGGGAAGCCAACCTTTTTCAGTTCTACCGTAAAGTATATCCCAAACTGACAGCCATATTGCCAAAACCTTTTCAAATAAAAAATGGAATACGCATTGACGAAACGCCTACCCATATCGCAGTACGTGAGGCATTTATCAATGCTCTTATTCACTGCGACTTCTCAGAAGAAGGAAATATTGTCGTTGAACAATGGGTCGATAAATATCGTTTCAAAAACCCTGGAACAATGCTTGTCAGCAAAGCACAATATTATCAAGGAGGAGATAGTGTATGTCGCAATAAGGCGCTACAGAAAATGTTTATGCTGATCGGCTTTTCAGAGAAAGCGGGAAGTGGAGTAAATAAGATAATAAAAGGCTGGAGAGAAGCTAACTGGCAGAAACCATATGTTGAAGAATTCAATCGACCTGACAAAGTAGAATTAACCCTACCTATGATCAGCTTATTACCGGATGATGCGGTAATTAAACTAAAGGAACTATTTGATGGAAAGGTTGAGAGCTTGTCACAAGATGAGCTAACAGCTTTAGTGACTTGTTATAGCGAAAACGAAATTAGTAACAGCCAACTGCAATATATTGTCCCCCAACATCGTTCGGACATTACAAAGATGCTGAAGAAGCTTTGTAATGAGGGGTTCTTAGTTTCAAAAGGAAATGGAAGAGGAACAAAATATCATGTTAATGAGCCAGAAGGAAAAGTTAGAATCTCAGAAAGCTGCTCAGAGAGAAAGGTTGAGAGCTCAGAAGGAAAGGTTGAGAGCTCAGAAGGAAAGGTTGAGAGCTCAGAAGGAAAGGTTGAGAGCTCAGGACAAACAAAAAAGAGATTAAGTTTTGAAGATTTGCAAGCACAGATAATTACTATAGCGCAAGATTACGTAACAATGGAAGAAATTGCTATAAATACTCAAAAGAAATTGCAATATCTTGTTAATAAAATTATTCCGAGAATGCTACAAGCTGGAACGATTGAAAGGCTTTACCCCGGAGTGCCCAGCCATCCTAAACAAAAATATAAGGCAACTAATAAGAACCATAAATAAGCAATACGAGTACACTGCCAATACAGCTTTTTTCATAATTCTATTATTGTTAAGTATGTGATTAAAGGCAAAAGTAGGCTTTTTTCCGTATTTTTGCAGCGAAATAATCATTTAGTTCATCATATACATGAAAATAGACCATATAGACCTGGGAGAACATCCCATCCTTCTCGCCCCAATGGAAGACGTAACAGATCCTGCTTTCCGCCTGATGTGCAAAAAGTTCGGAGCTGACATGGTATATACTGAATTTGTATCGAGCGATGCACTGATACGCGCTGTCAGCAAGACTGCACAGAAGCTGAGTATCAGCGATGAAGAACGCCCTGTAGCTATTCAGATTTATGGTAAAGATACGGAAACGATGGTCGAAGCTGCGAAGATCGTAGAGCAGGCGCAGCCCGATATTCTCGACATAAACTTCGGCTGCCCCGTGAAGAGAGTAGCAGGAAAAGGAGCAGGAGCAGGAATGCTGCAAAATATTCCGAAGATGCTGGAAATTACCCGTGCCGTAGTGGACGCAGTCAAAATACCTGTCACAGTAAAAACCCGTTTGGGATGGGACGCCAACAATAAAATCATTGTAGATCTGGCAGAACAACTACAGGATTGCGGCATTGCCGCACTGACCATTCACGGTAGAACCCGTGCGCAGATGTACACCGGAGAAGCAGACTGGACACTGATCGGAGAAGTAAAGAACAATCAAAGGATGCACATTCCTATCATTGGCAACGGAGATGTGACAACGCCCCAACGCTGCAAGGAGTGTTTTGACCGCTACGGAGTAGATGCCGTCATGATCGGTCGTGCCAGCTTCGGACGTCCCTGGATATTCAAGGAAATAAAGCATTATCTGGAAACGGGGGAGGAATTGCTGCCACTCAGCTTTGAATGGTGTATGGAGGTACTTCGCCAGGAAGTGATTGACAGTGTGAATCTGCTTGATGAACGCAGGGGCATCTTGCACGTGCGCCGCCACTTGGCTGCCAGTCCGTTATTCAAAGGGATTCCTAATTTCCGCAATACCCGTATAGCCATGCTCCGAGCAGAGACAAAGGAGGACCTCTTCCAGATATTTGATGAGATTACCGCCAACCTCAGTTCTACTGAAGAAAATGCGTAAAATCATTCATTGATAATCACCTCCATCAATAAGGTATCTGCCGGAATCGTATCCTTGGAGGTGATACTATCCCTATCATCATGACGAACCGGAGGATGTATTTTCAGTTCATGAGTGTTACCCGGCGAAAAGCGGTCTCCTTTCTGGGTAAAAAAATAGTAACAGGTTCCCCCTCCCATCAATATACAAGCTACGGAAGCTGCTACTATCCAGATACGGAATGAAATCGTCCGCCGTTCTTTCCTCCCGATGGAATGAACCATCAGGCGCAACTGAGCCAAATCTTCCCTACATTCTTCACAACTCAACAAATGCCGTTGAAATTCCGTTTCCTCCTCCCTGCTCATCCGGTTTTGTATATACAACCAGCAATCGGAACGTTTGTATTCGCACTTCTTCATCTTGCTTCCTCCTCTCCCGTCACAAAAGGCACTGCCCCTCTACGTTTATATTCAATAATTAAATTAGCCATCCGCTTTTTCAGATACTCCTTACCGCGGCTCACTGACTTTCGCAAGTTATCCGGCTTTCGCCCGTCGGATGCTCCGTATAATATGAAAGCTATTTCCTCATATTTCTTATTCTCAACATAAAGCATTGATATAGCCCGCACTGTATCCTGCATGCCTTCCGCCAACTGATCATAAACGCTGCCATGTCCATAGCACAATATATCCGTCAAAGCACAGCAGACATCATATTCGTTTTTCTCATTCACTTCCAGCAGATAAGCAAACCTGCCATCCATCTTTTCCGAAGCGCCCCTAACGGAATCCTGACATTCCAGACACTGCCAGTCCTCATCTTCCAGCAGAATTTCCTTCGATCTCTTTCCCTCTGCCCTAAGCCATTCGCGAAACTTATTGCGTCCGGTCATCTGCAATGAATTAAGCAGATGGCACGCTGATGCAATCTGAGCCAGCTTCCCCCGTTCCAACTGCTCCTGTACAGAAATTACCGCCTCCATACTGACTTCTTTCACCGCTTCTTCATCCTCCCTGCTCTTTTCCACCACCAGAAAGCGGACAAAGCGATGTATCAACCTCCATATTTCTTCCCAAAACTCATTATCCTTTACTGACAAGCGCTCATACAACGACACATACTTCAAAGGAAACAAAGCACGTAACCTATTGATACAGCTTTTTTCCACTTCTCCGGGAGAAGTAAATAACGTGCCGTTGCAACAAGTCTCTCGATAGAATTTCGTAAAGAGAGCCGGGGATAATTTAAAGGCAACCGTTCGCCCCTCCTCTACCTTCAGTTCCTCGTCAATCGTTACCTCCTCCTGTCTTCTTTGAATATCAGACAACGCATTCTGCGATAACCGCCTCACCATCCGGGACATAGCAGGTTTCTCCGCTTTCCGGCAGAAGAACCTGGCAAATCCCTTCCGGGAATACCAACCATTCAGTAGACGCTCCTTCCACTCCCCAAATTCTTTCAACGAACAAGCATCCGGCAGAGAAGCGTTATCCGCACTAGACAACTCTTTCACAACAGCCCGTTTGTCCGTAATAAAACCGCTGTCTTCCAATGCGTAGCGTTCGCATTCTTTCGTCACGATTTCTTCTATCAACTGATTATTCGTCATAATTTTATCACTTTAGGGCGCTTTTCTTTGCAGGAAGGTATCACTTGCCCGGCTTTTGCATTCATATAAGTAGGGTCACATACTATAAACTTTTTCCCTTGCAAAGATACATAGGCTCCCTTTACTTCTCCTTCATCCATACAGACAGCAGTTGCCACATGTCCCGGATAGTCAAGCAAAACCACCTCTTTTCCCAGCAAGCGACCGACCAAACGGGCAAAGAGAATGGAACGGTCTTCGCAATCACAGGCGGGATAATAAAAGGTTTCTTCTATAAAAAATGGTTTCTCATAGCCGAACTGCTCGCCATCTGTCTGATAACGGAATCCTGTCTGTACCCACAACAGTAGTTGATTAAGTGTCTCTACAAATGGTTTTTCCGCTAATTGCGCAGAAAGCGACGCAAGTAATTGTTTCATCAGTTTATCGTCAGACACCGCACGGGCATATACCGCCAGTTCGCATGAAGGGTATTCCTTGTAAAACCGTATCTTATTCTGATTGACTTCTCCTTTTACTTCCAGTCCGGCAGCTTTTATACTAAAAGCTTTCGGCTGCACAGGCAGCAGCAGTTCCTTACAAATCATCAGCGACAGATAAGGAATCTGAATCAACTTATCCGGCAATTGATAGGTAAATATGTTCGAATAAGATTTCAAGTCTTTATTGGAAAATACGTAATAAGTACGACCATTCATCTCCAAATAAGGACGGGTGTATACTTCCTCACGAATAGGGACCAATAAAACCAGAAACCGGTCTATTCTGGCCAAACGCACATCATAGCCGGACTGTACGAGAAGAAAATGTTGAAATACTGTGCGGCAATCCTCACTCTGTAAGGTTGAAAGCCGGGCAGCGACCTTCTCCGCCAACAGGAAATAAGCCCAGTCGTTCATCTGCATCTTTTCTTTGTGGCGAAGCATATCGGACAGTAAAGAGGAAAAACGGCTGTCGGCTATCTCCTTCCAAAGAGTTCCTACAGATCGTTCTGTGATAGCAGACAGAGCAAACCGGCGGCTTTGATAATGCAACCGCAATTCTGCTCCGAAATAATCCAGTTGCAGGGAATCCGTAACTTTCCGGAAACAAGCCTCCGAAGAAGTCTTCTCCAAAATAGTTCGCTCCATTGCTTCTTTTGCCGCAGATTTCTGTTCAACAGTCATCTCCTTCCCTTCATCCGCACCTACGAGTACTGCACGACACTCCTTCTCTTCCTGAGATAAGACAGGGGATAGCGGTTTCGGCGTTTCATCCGGAGTCTTCCCTTGAAACAGGCGGTATTCTTTCCATGCCTTACTCAAAAAGTCGATATACTCTGCATTGATTTCTTTCCGGAAACCATCATATTCGCCTTGCAGCTCTTTCCGGAAATCGGCAAACTCACTCCCTTCGGACGAGTGGTTGTTCTGCGCAAACATCTGTACCGACAGGCAGGCTGTGAGAAGCAAAGCCGGCAGTATGCGTCTGATTATGTAGAAGAAGAAGATGTCCATACGTATATAAACTGGTTATGTGTGTGAAACTTACGGTGCAACTGTAGGCATGGCGTTCATTCTTTCATCTTCCGGTCCCGGAGTAATCACTACCGTCACAGGAGGATAAATAAGGCTTACCAGTTGCTTCAAGTCATCATTATTCATACGGATACATCCTTCGGAGGCCCTTGTGCCGACAGTTTCGGGAAGATGTGTTCCATGTATCCCGATTCCTTTATGTCCGGGAACAGCCAGACGGATAAAGAAATCGCCATACGCTCCGCTGACCTCTCCCTTTCCGTCTCCGAAATCATGCTTCCAATCAGACGAATGCTGAATGTCGGCTATCTGAAAGACTCCTTCGGGAGTACGCATATCGCCTACCTTCTCTTTATTGCCCGCATTTATACCGGTCGCTACAGAAGCGCTGAAAAGCTCGTTTCCTTTATAATCTATCAGCCTCAACTTCATATCCTGCTTGGAAATAAGGATAAAACGGGCATTTTCTATTTTATCCAGCTCTGCACGATGACGAAGTTCAAGCCAACAGACAGCGCCCACTGCACAGATAATTAATAGCAAGACCACTCCTAAACAATAATACTTCCTCATCAAAGCGAAATATTAAGATACTCATTATTATCAAAAATCACTTTCACACCTCCATATTTAGGAACAATATTTTTAATGAATCCTGCCTGGGGAGCACCCATACTGAACCGGAAGACAGGTTTCTCTGTTGCATCCTCAAACGAGTAACAGACCAATACACGATTCCCCGTTACATTATCCCCAATAATAAATACGAAATCGGTATATTTACTATATTTATCAAAAATACGGGGATAGAAGACAGTGTTCGGCTTTTGATTGATTGGCCTCGTATAAAGTTGCCAGGCATTCGGCCCACTTTGCAAGTAATTCTTTTTAAGATAGTCAAGTATTGCCAGCCGGCATTTGGATGATTCGATACATTCTTTGGTATCGTTATCGCCCCATACACCGTTCAACAAAGCAAAACTTAGTGAATCGAGCAGATAAGGCGTGGCTATCACTCCTTCTTGTCCGTTTACCTTTACCTCTGCCCAATCGCCAAGCTTGTTGTAGGTGATTACTTCCGTTCCGTAAGGTACTTTTCCCAGAATATTGTATTCTACTCCTGCCATCCGTGAAGAACGGAGAAATACATTATTAGCTACGACGTATGTACGGAGAGCATCTCTGTCCTTGGCATACGGCGTGTACCAGAAGAAGTACGCCAGGATTCCTCCAACTGCCAGCAGGACGCCTGCGAGAATAGAAATAAGTATCGTAAGATTTGTCTTTGAGGAATCAGTAACCGGAGCAATTCCATCTTCTGTCTGAGCAGGAGTCTCTACGTGCAAGGCTTCTTCATTGGATTCCTGCCTCCAATCTTTTTTAATCACAGAGAATGAGTCATTGACCTCTTTCGTAGCAGATTGAACTTTTTCTTCTTTTCGGCACGCAGAGGGTTGATAAGCCTTATACTTATCATCGTCAAACTCAGCAGTTATTGTTTCCGCCTCAATAGTGCTGACAACTTCCGGATTGGAAACAACAGTAACTTTTGGAGTAGCAACAGCAGTGATTCTGTCCAGCAGAACCTTTTCAGCCGCCTTTATGAGTTGGGGATTATAATCTTCCCGATGCTGCAAGATAGATTTCAGTTCCTCATTTGTCTTAGCCTCCGCTTTCCGTAAAAACTCATCCGTCACCGATGGGGAAGCCTCCAACTTTTGAATAGTTTCTCCTGTCGCTGGTTGCGTAGTGACTGTGGTCTGAGATGCCGGTACTTTCGCATACTTGTTCAAAGTGTTACTAGCTTTGCGCCTTTCTATTTCTTCGGCTACCACACGAGGTACACATTTCTTATTGATCGGATTAAAAATGGCAGACAACGCTTTGGCTTCTACCAAACCACAGGGAATGCCAATAAGAGTCACAAACTCTGCCGCAATCATCATCACCGATGTCATAGCGGCAAACAGTCCGAATGGGAAATAAAGAATGCGAATAATGATCGACCATGCTTTTACAAATTCATTCTGTTTCTCGCCCGTCAGCAGCTCCAATTCCTTACGCGACACTAATCCTTTATTAAAAGGTGCAAGCATGAATAGGCTCAACTGAAATAATCCCAATCCTAAAGGTATGCCTATAATTGTAATACACCAAAACAATCCGCCAATGGCATATAGTAGTGATTTCAGAAATCCACAATACGGAAAATGCCAGATAATGTTACCTAATGTTCTCATAAATATAGATATTTAGTGTTTCAGTTACTAGAATTCATCTTCGACAAATATGAAAAGAAAGTTGCCATTGTAATCGATAAAACCGTCATATCTGGTATTATTACCTTCTGTCTTACAATGCATTATTTGATTATAACGAGAATCTAATTTATAATAGTTATAAGATGATAAATGAAAGGGTTCCTCACCTTTGTAAGTCAGCAGCGTAGTTCGAAACATTCCTCCATCCACTACACAGCAATCATTCTGATAGTCCAAAAACCATCTGAATCGTTCGCGAGCAGCCAAACGGGCTTCCTCAATCTCGTTCTTCACTATCTGAAAATTCTTATCGATGAGACTTGCATTCTGTTTTCCCAGAAGATGCACCAATGCATATCCTTTATGAAACTGACGGATATCTTCAAATTCCATAGAAACAACTTCACCTGTCCTATCGATAGCCACACAGTTACCATTGGCTTTCTCTACGGAAGAGAATCCTTCTATAAACGGATAAGGTTCATTGGAAAATTTGGCAGGAATCACCCACTTACCTGTCATATCAATAAAACCCCATCGGGCACCCGATGTAGTAGATACTTTCACAGCTGCCAGCCCTTCACTAAAATCACGGGCATCATCATAGCGAACAGGTATAGCTATTCTTCCTGAAGTATTTATGTATCCAAACTTCCCTTGATTATAGTAGCGTGCGAGTCCTTCGGAGAATGGGTAAGGCTTATTCACTTGTTCCATTACCATAGCCGAATAACTCAGGTTCTGAAACACTTCCTGACCTTTATTATTGAGAAAAACAATCTTCGATACTCCACCGACTCTTTTTTTTGCTCTTGCATATCCACTACAATAATCGCTTATGGATATAACTTCTCCCGGTATCCGATAACTCTTTCCGGTATTATCAATTACATAGAACACTTTCTTCCCGTTTATATCACGGGTTACGCTACAGGCATTACCACCGAAATGGGGCGTACGTATCGTTTCAGCGGAACTCCATACAAAATCATGTACTAAATCTCCCTTATCATTTATAAATCCCCATTTACCGGTTTCACGATTTTGTACTGCCAGCATTCCATCATAAAACTGATAGTCTGTATAATAATCATTAATGACTATCCGCTTCACATTGTCGGGCACGTTCAGTTGTAATACTTGCGCATTCATTAGTGGCGCAAACGCCAAACTCAATATCATTAATGCAATGAAACAATGTACTCTTCTAGTATTTAATTTTTTCATATTCTTCTCACTGTCTGAATTAGTTAACTATCGTTTTTATATACCGGAATGCCTGATTGGGGAAAAAGCGAAGACCTACCTGGACATTCATCTTAACAGGTTCTCCGTTTATAACTCCCGGATTCCATTTGGGCATCATTCTGACAAGACGCAGCGCCTCTTCATCCATACTTACCGAAACTCTGGCTTTCAATTTAGCGTTGGTCACCTCTCCACTTTCTGTGACAGTAAATTCCACAATAACTTCTCCATATCCGGCAGTTGCTATTGCGGGCTTTCTAGGATTGGCATTATCGGCAAAGAACTTTTTCATAGCTGTCTGACCGCCAACAAATACAGGAACTTTATTTTGCTGTACTGTTGCGGGCTGAACAGACGAAGGGCTATTTGTTTCAGAGTAATATGTAATGGTACGAATTTCTTCAACGAACTGGCTGTTTTTTTCAACATTATAGAGTTTTCGGTGAAGCCAATTACCTTGTGAATCTACTTTTTCGTATTTGATGAGGAAATCAAGGCCCCAGCTCTCACCACCATAACTCATATCGTTCACAACTTTATACGGTAGCCTCTCGTTACCTTTGTAACTGAAAGTCTGACTATCGCAAGAATACATTGAAACACTTAATAATGAGTTGTCGTTTGTCCCATTTACGATTTGTATAAGTCTACCGGAAGCATCGAACTGATACTCTATCGATGTTTCCCCACCGCCTTTGGGTGTATTATCTGTTCCCTGGTATTGAACAAGTGATCCCTCATACTTATACACATTGTTAGTCGTATTTACATTGAACTTATAGAAATCATAATATCCTTCTCCACTCTCACGAGGAACCTCGCAAGAGCATTGTGTATAGTTTGCATTCCATTTATAGAAGTAATCTTCGGATTTTGTTATATGTCCGTTATTATCAAATTGCGTACTCCATTTTGAATCACTATCTCCCCAGTCTACACCACCATGCAATTTACGTATAGTATTGACTTCTTTCACTGCACCTGAAAGTTGGTTTGCCATTAAGTCATTGTACTTTTTCTGCCCTAGCAAATTTAAAGAAACCATGCAAAACGCACCTGCTAAAAAAAGAATCTGTTTTTTCATAATGTATGCTTTTTATATTATCAATCATCTTACCACTTGATATCCTCAAACATGATCTTATTGAGTTGAGGCTTCCATGGCTGCGTACTGGATATCTGAAGATCGAATCGTTTCAGATAGGCTGCCGCATCTTTCACATCTTTAACGGAAATCTGGCATTTGACCGGTACATTCTTCAAGAATGTGAAAGCGTTTCCATTTGTTACTCTGTTATCGCCTATGTAGAAAGGCATATTGGTTCCTTGATACGAATTGGCTTTATCGTCCACACAAACAGAAGTTTCTACGTTAAACCAAACTTGCCAATCGTCATTGTTATTGGTCACAGTAAACTCGAATTCAACGGTACTTCCGTTCTTCACACATTGCAGGAAGGATACATTCACTTTTGAATCGCAAGAAGTGATCGTCCCGCAGCTTCCGCCACTGCCTTCACCACTTCCGCCATTCGCCGTCACAGATACTTCAACGGGGATAGATTCTCCATCAGCTTCTACTATCAGGTTGGTAGTGACATCTTCCGTTATCTTGTTGCGGTCGATGTTGACCACTACTACACTACCTTTGCCCGAAGCTGTCGTACCACTGACAGGAGTGACGCTCAACCATGAATCAAGCACGGAAACACTCCAGGAAGCCGAACCGGATGTACCGATATTCTCAATAGTAAATGTCTTCGATGTGCTTTGCCCTGTGAAATTCAGCGAACGGGTGCTCAACTTGATTCTGGATTCGCCACGACTTAAAACCATATCTCCCGACGCCTGCTCACCTGCCACTACATTGATTCGCTTCGTATTCGTCTTGTATCCCGACTTGGATATCTGAATCGTATATTGTCCCGGCTCCAGATCCAAAAATTCATAACGTCCGTCACTGCCTGTATTTGCCGTCTTTCCACCGGGATTAAGAGCGATATGACCGTCTTGTATCGGTTCGCCATTATCCGTATCATTCACAATACCATAAATTGTTCCGTTTGTTTCTACTTCATCCTTTGTACAGCCGCATAATGCGATGATCAGTATCAAAAGAGAGAAAAGATTCTTCTTTTTCATTTTCATATTTGTTTTTATTTGAGTTATAAGATTCATTTGAATAATAAGATGAGACTGATTGATTCAGAAACGTATCGCCAGTGTCATGCCATTACAATCTCCCACTGCCGGACATAACGCCATACGGACCTGCTTGTGTGTGATGCTTCGTTTACGCCCGTTCGCCACTAAAGCATCTATCAAGTTATAGACATACAATGCCGCCGCCCCGCCTATACAGACATTGCGCACATTCTCCCAGTTATCCGCTTTCGTATTATAAGTCTCCAGGTGTTTGGGTTGCTCACGCATCTTCTTCGTATAAGAAGCACGAAGATTCTCGGCAGCAATAATACCTCCTATCAGGACCACTTCACCGCCTAATATGCAAGCACCTTTTGTTTTATTGCCTTTATAAAGCTGTCCCCATCCGGGCACAATCAGCGACCGGGCAAACCCTCTCGCCCCGTATTTCCGACTGAACGATAAACGGTCGAAAGACGGAGCCGCATTATCCGCAACTCCATAGAGAGCATAACACCGATATATCCGTCTGCCATCCGGGTAAAGTACATATTCCCAGTATTCATCATATTTGAAGGAAATCACCGTCACCCGATCTCCCTGAATGTCATAGGAGAAATGATAACTCTCACTTTCGGCCGATTTTCCATCTACCTGTTCAAGACTGATTTGCGCCACTGCCTGTTCGCTAATGTGATGCTTTCTCTTTATATAAGTAGAAAGATTCAGCAGGCAACTATGCCTTGCATCCTCCAAATGCTGATGTTCCCCTTCCGTTATCTGATAATGGAAAGTCGGGTTACTCGTTTTCGGGGTACGGTTGGCCAACCATGCCGGACGAAGTTTCTCGGAACGCTCCATCACCTTCTGGGCACAAGCACGAAAGGGAGCCAAAGCTCCCAACACTATACATACAAGCAAGAATGCATAGGCCATCTTTCTAAAAGATAGTAGTTCCATATTTTGCTTACTCTACCTCATCGTTAATAAACTTCTCTACTGATTTCGCATATTCCTGATGAAGATTCGATTCTTCCAACGCGTCCCTGATAGCCTGCGAACGCTTCTTCCGTGCCGACTGTTTATCTACCAGATAGTAAATCTCATAACTGTTGAGCCCGTCGGTTCCCTTGCGAATCAAGGCAAAGCTCTCCTCCAGTTCACCTTTGATAGCTCCCTGGAATTTACTGATACAGGCTTCCTGAAAACGGTTATACTCCGCAGGTACCTCTGCTCCTTCGTCCACGCCCATATCCCTCATGGCTTTCCCTTTCAGGTCCTGGCCCATTCGGGTGGCCATCTCCACACATGCCGCATTGAAAGCGGACGCCCGGCAAACGGTCACGGAACGGCAGCCGGAAGATGTACCGATTACCTCATAGAAATCCGGATTTGCATCCATTTTCGCATAATGTTCGCTGAGTTTTCCCCGTAGAGTACGCGTGCTTCCATGAACCTGCCAGCCGGCTTGTTCCAGTTGCTGTAATTTTTCATTCAGTTCGTCCGTACGTGTGTAGGCTGCCGAGGAAGCCTTTTTAGAACTGCCACAAGAAGTGAATAACGCAATGGCAAAAAGTGTCAAAGCAACGGTAAAGAGTGTTTGTCTGTTTTTCATAATTCTATTCTATTTTAATTGTTTTGTTTCTGAATAAAGTGGTATAAAACGGGCTGTTTCCCCGTATTCTTAACCAAAAATCTACCAGATCTCACTAAGAAGGAAAAAGCCAGCTTTTATACCACTCTTACTCTTGTTTGCTCTTTTCCATCCGGCAAATTTTGCTCATCTACATAACTATTGAACGAAACATTAAAAATGTGACAGTAACGACAAACTTTTTTTCATAGTTTTCTCAGGGAAGGTACGAAAAAAGGCGTGACGCTGTTTTTCCTTATCAGATAGTGAGGCTCTGGTAAACCCGAATACGAATAAGTAAAAAACAGTTCACGCCCTATGTTTTAACAAGGGTGTAAACATGCACTATACTTATTATTCCTGTATTCAGAAGAAAATTTACCAGATTTTCACTATCCAGAATAATAATTATCACATTTATATTATCATGTCATTAAAACCCTGCCTCTGACAGAGACAGTCCTTAACGACGCAAAAATAGCAAATAAAACTTAATAACAAACCAAAAAGAAGAATCTATTTTACAGAAACAGATTATGTTTTCCTAAGATGGGGCAATAAATTATCCATGAAATCAAATACCCGATTGTAAAGGTAGATATATTTACGCTCACAACTTGGCTTGATAACAAAAAATACATTAACAAGTAGATATAAAATTGTACGTTACTTCTCCCGTCATCTATTAATAGAAAAGTTCTATTCTCCTTATTGCTAAGTTGCATTCCGTTAATTACAAAGTTTCTTTTCTCCGTCTGCAAACTATAAATGAAAGCTTCATTTATAGAAATGAAACTTTCGGTTATATAATTGAAAGTTGAATTTCTATAAACGGAAGTTGCGTTTATAGTTTGAATCCGGTAAAAGAGAAGTTTACTATTAGAGAAACAGAAGTTTATCTCTAATACACTGGAACTTATCTATTAATGCCTGAGATCATAAGTAACGGTATAGGAAGGAGCCACAAAGGCGATACGGGGGTGAAAGATAAAGGGTGAAAGATGAAAGATCGGGTGAAAGATAAAAAAAGATCTTTCACCAGTCTACAAATCCGATGGATAAAGCATTTCAGCTATTGCGGTGATAGGTGAAAGATGAAAACACATTTTTTTCGTAGGAAGAGAGATAGTAGTAACCGGACCGGCAACTACAGTTAGGCTCACTTAAACATCGGCTGCGCAAACCACTTCTTGAACATCCACGTCGCCACAACATACAACAAGAATGCAGAGAAGAAACCTACGATCGCATCGATAACGTAGTGTGCCTGAATATACACGGTAGCCCCGCAAAGCAGCATATAGAAAGGGATCAGACAGGCAAACAACTTCTTACTTCCACGCCATGCCATAATCATAAGAATGGTAGAAATACCGACATGCGAACTGGGGAAAGCCGCCGTAGGACGCTCTCCCACTTGCTGCGAACCTTCTACCAAACTGTAAAAGAAGCCATGTTGATAGCCCGGACCGGGAAGTAACTCCTGATTGTTATTGAAATAATCGCCGATAGCCGGGAAAATTCCTTTAGATACATTATCAAAACCTATAGCCGGGAAGTAGAACTGCGGCCCTGCTACCGGAACAAAGATATAAATCAGATAATAGATAAAGAAAGAAGTTACCAGTACAAACGACATCTTCTCAAACCATTCAAACTTATAGATAAAATAAAACACCGTCACAATGAGCATCATCGGATAATAAAAGAAATATCCCATATTGAATGCTTCACTGACCAAAAGATGCGGGAATGTATGACAGAACCAGATAGCAGGTTGCCCATTGAAGATAAACTGCTCGGTTATGGCAAACACATGGTCGAGATTCGGAAAGAACCGGTTAAACTCAAACGTATCCGGATACCAGTAGGAAAGCAGGCTCATCTGAATAGCAACACGTACAAACGCCGAAAACTTGCAAGGAGCCAGCCGATAAAGATACATCAGCAGAAAAGTCATTGCAGCGATCATCGCCCTATCCAGCAACATGTGCCATGGATGATCCATTCGCTGAAACAGGAACAGAATCAAAATGGAGGTCAACAGATTATAAATCAATGTTATCTTCTCCACAGCAAACAACCCCTTCCGGGTTTCCACTCGCTTAAATAAGTCTAAAGCCATCCTTCGTTTTTATACCAGTCAATGGTTTCACGGACTCCCTTCTCCAAGTCATATTCGGGAGCATACCCTAACTCATTAATGGCAGGGGTTATATCACATTGCCAGTTACGTTGTTTCATTATTTTATATTTATCAGAATTCAGCGTACTGCTCTTGCCGGAACGTGTTGCAATGAATTCAGCGAGCAAAGATATAACTTTTAGCACAATTAATGGACATTTCACATGAATAACAAACGGATTACCCAGTTCTTTTTGTATTAAGTCCGAAAATACACGACTATTATACACCTTCCCGTCAGTCAGAAAATAGGCTCTTCTAGTCACTTTTTTTTCTATTCCTAAAAAGATGGCCTGCACAATGTCTTTTACATAAACAAAAGTCAGGTCCTGCCGCCGGAAGCCGACAGAGAAGTCAACATGCTGCCGGATGGACTTCGCCATCAGGAAATAATCCAGTTCACGAGGACCGTAAACTCCTGTAGGGCGATAAATAACATAAGGGAAACCGGGAATACTCTGAATATAAAGTTCAGCCTTAAGCTTGCTAAGACCATAAGCAGTATTTGGCATCGGGACATCACCGGCTTCTATCGGCGAATAATCTTTTTCGCGTACAGGTCCGAATACACTCAGCGTACTGATATAGATGAATTGCTTCGGAACCATATTCAACGCTTTCAGGGTATCAATAAAGTATTTGGTCTGGAGATAATTCACATAATCAAAAGTATTCTTATCCGGACATTTCGTGACTCCCGCACAATGGATGATATAGTCAAACTTATTATAGGTTCCTTTATGTCCGGAGAGTTGGGCACGCAATTCATTGGGATGAGCAAAGTCCAGTTCCAGAAAATGGATCTTCCGGTTCTTCAAGTACTTTTTGCTGCTGGTGGGACGAATCCCCGCCCACACACCAAACTTTCGTTTTAATGCCTCTTCGACAATAAAACTTCCTATAAATCCGCTTGCTCCTGTTATTAAGATGCTCTCCATTAATTATAACCTCAATGTATAAGAAAAGAATGATGCTACAAAGATACAATAAATATAAAATAAAAGCCATTTTGCATTTCTCAATTATTCTCTCTTATAAGCATTCCTCCTAAATCACCTTAGAAGGAATACTTTTTATTTTAATAAGGACGAAATTATCGAAGTCAGCGAAAGTTTTATCCAATTCATAACTATCAAATTCAAATATTTGTTTACTTTGTACTCCCATCAAAGAATTTTCAAATAAATCAATTCTATACATTATGGCGAAAAAGAAAGAAAAGAAAGAGAAAAAGGCCGGCAAAAGGATGAGTAAGAAAGAGCTGGCAGCGTTATTGATAGACTTTTTCCATGCCAAACCCAGCGAAACGCTTAGTATGAAGTATATTTTCTCGGAGTTGCATCTCACTACCCATCCGCAGAAAATGCTATGCGCTGACCTGTTACACGACCTTTCAGATGACGATTATATTTCCGAAATTGAAAAAGGAAAGTTCCGCCTCAACAATCACGGAACGGAGATGATCGGTACCTTCCAACGCAAAAGCAACGGAAAGAACTCATTTATCCCCGAAGGTGGAGGCGATCCGATCTTTGTTGCCGAACGCAATTCGGCACATGCCATGAACAATGACAAAGTAAAGATCACTTTCTACGCCAAGCGGAAGAATAAAGACGCGGAAGGAGAAGTCATCGAGATTCTGGAACGTGCCAATGACACCTTTGTAGGTACACTGGAAGTAGCCAAGTCGTATGCATTCTTAGTTACGGAAAACCGTACGATTGCCAACGACATCTTCATCCCGAAAGAGAAGCTGAAAGGAGGAAAAACCGGTGACAAGGCAATCGTGAAAGTAACCGAATGGCCCGACAAAGCAAAGAATCCTATCGGACAAGTGATCGACATCCTCGGGGTAGCAGGAGACAATACAACAGAAATGCACGCCATCCTCGCTGAGTTCGGCCTGCCCTACGTATATCCGAAAGCGGTAGAAACAGCAGCTGATAAGATCCCCGCAGAAATTACTCCGGAAGAGATAGCCAGACGCGAAGACTTCCGTAAGGTAACGACTTTCACCATCGACCCGAAAGACGCCAAGGACTTCGACGACGCACTTTCGATCCGGCCCATCAAAGACGGATTGTGGGAAGTAGGCGTACATATCGCCGACGTGACCCACTATGTAAAAGAAGGCGGCATCATCGACAAAGAAGCAGAGAAGCGGGCGACTTCCATTTATCTGGTGGACCGCACCATTCCGATGCTTCCCGAACGCCTGTGCAACTTCATCTGCTCCCTGCGTCCGAATGAAGAGAAACTCGCATTCTCCGTCATCTTTGACATTACCGAAAAAGGAGAAGTAAGAGACTCCCGCATCGTACATACCGTCATCAACTCCGACCGTCGCTTCACATACGAAGAGGCGCAACAGATCATCGAAACGAAAACAGGCGATTTTAAAGAAGAAGTTCTCATGCTGGATACCATCGCCAAAGCACTTCGCGAGAAACGTTTCGCAGCAGGAGCTATCAACTTCGACCGCTACGAGGTGAAGTTTGAAATCGACGAAAAGGGCAAACCTATCAGCGTATACTTCAAAGAATCCAAAGATGCCAACAAGCTGGTAGAAGAATTCATGCTGCTCGCTAACAGAACAGTTGCAGAGAAAGTGGGACGAGTGCCTAAAAACAAGAAACCTAAAGTACTTCCTTATCGTATCCACGATCTGCCCGATCCGGAAAAGTTGGAAAACCTGTCACAGTTCATCGCCCGCTTCGGCTATAAGGTACGTACAAGCGGAACGAAAACAGATATATCAAAGTCGATCAACCATTTGCTGGACGATATTCATGGCAAGAAGGAGGAAAACCTGATTGAAACCGTATCCATCCGCGCCATGCAGAAAGCGCGTTATTCTACGCACAATATCGGCCATTACGGACTGGCATTCGACTATTACACCCACTTCACTTCACCCATCCGCCGATTCCCGGATATGATGGTGCACCGCTTGGTTACGAAGTATATGGATGGCGGTCGTAGCGTATCCGAAAGCAAGTACGAGGACCTCTGCGACCATAGTTCGAACATGGAACAGATTGCAGCCAATGCCGAACGTGCTTCTATCAAATACAAACAGGTAGAATTCATGAGCGAACGTCTCGGACAGATTTATGACGGTGTGATCTCCGGTGTAACGGAATGGGGGCTTTACGTTGAACTCAACGAGAACAAATGCGAAGGTATGGTTCCGATCCGTGACCTGGATGATGACTATTATGAATTCGACGAAAAGAATTATTGCCTCCGGGGACGCCGTAAGAACAAGATATATAGTCTGGGAGATGCCATCACTATCCGTGTGGCACGTGCCAATCTGGAGAAGAAGCAATTAGACTTTGCGCTGATTGAGAAATAGAAACAAGTACTGTAAAAACGAATTAATAGTATACTCTTCTGTGCCACCCTATTGGCACGCTTGTGCCAAAGGCTGGGCATAGTAGTGCCAATGCGATGGCACAACTGTGCCAGAGGCTTGGCACAAACCTGTAAAAACTGACATTAGAATGAAAACAATCGTTATCGAAGACAAGCAACGAATCGAATCCATTATTCTTCAAGCCGATGCCTGCTTTGTAGGCATAACGGACCTGGAAGGCAATCCATATGTAGTTCCTATGAACTTCGGTTATGAAAACGATACTCTTTACCTCCATTCCGGTCCCGAAGGGGGAAAAATAGAAATGCTGCAACATAATAACAACGTGTGTATCACGTTCAGCCTCGGACACAAACTTGTCTATCAGCATAAGCAGGTAGCTTGCAGCTACAGTATGCGCTCGGAGAGTGCAATGTGCCGTGGAAAAGTAGAATTCATAGAAGATATGGAGGAAAAGCGCCGTGCACTGGACATTATCATGCGCCATTACACGAAAGATCAGTTCAGCTATTCCGATCCTGCCGTACGGAATGTCAAAGTATGGAAAGTACCTGTAGATCAGATGACAGGAAAAGTTTTCGGTCTGCGGGCTAATGAGAATTCATAAAAACAAAAAGCAAAATAAAGATTAATACAAATTCTTATTTTTCTCTTAAATGCCCGGTGATTTTAAAATAGAAAAGATTTATAATCAATACATTGATGACCTTTTATCATATGGTATTGGATTAGGATTTCATCGTGAACTTATAAAAGATGCCATTCAAGACATCTTTTATAAGCTTTATTTTAAGCGAAATGAATTGAAAGGGGTAAATAACACAAAATACTATCTATTTCAGATGTTAAAGAATAGACTTTTTGACTTAAGGTGGGTTCTATCAATTCCATTTTTTATTTCTTGCATAAGGCAGCAGAACC
>OWIO01000173.1_pt1 | contig 56419 bp, 44 predicted proteins | sample 1733011 | NCBI WGS metagenome assembly OWIO01 (sample SAMN05065779, study PRJEB22554) | human gut metagenome | biome: ENVO:2100002; feature: ENVO:00000062; material: ENVO:00002003 | host: Homo sapiens | place: USA | reverse complement strand
TTATATGAAGTCTGCGCCTGGCTTGCGCGGCTTATATCCCCGCCCTGAACGACGGGACTTTACGCCGCTGTCGGTAAGCACTTGATTTACCGGAGCCTGAAAATCGCTACAAGCAAAGTATTAATTGTCCAAATAGTTTTCCGCTCCCTTGAAGTAAGGAGAAACGGAAAATGCAACCCTATCCAAGTGAATTGGAGGAAGTCATTCTTGAGCGTGTTTTATCAGGAGAAATCTCACGGAACGCACCGCCTCAGACGGACAAGTTGGGCTTTGCCGCGGTCAGGAAATGGCGCGACAATGCCCTGACCTTTAGCATGCCGGCATCTTTAGCCCCGTATTACTGTCTTGGGAAGCTGACACTGCAAACTCAAAAAGTTGACTGTCGCTGCGCTCTAATACTCGGAGGTTTAACAGAGACGTTTTCCGCTCTGTCAAGCGAAGACATTTATCCCCAGAGAAAACGACAAAATGCCCCATCCTGTTCCCGATTCTTCACGCAAGTTCATGCGCCGCATGATGCGAGCCAAATGCGTGTTGCGTGGTTTAGTCGGAAAATCAACGATTCGATTCCGTTTCATCAGGAGCGTTCAGGGATTTATGATTTCGACGCAGTTTTCGAAGATTTAAAACAGAGCGGAAGTGCCTGAACTCGGGGTATTCAAAAGGCAAAAGGTGCGCATTTTCCAATTAACGGCCCTTGTACTTGCCGGAAGAAGAAAAGGAGATTCACTCATGGATTCAAGGTCAGCGAAACGGTTTTCTCTCGAAATTGTCGAAAGAGTCCATCGATTGTTTGACGATGAGAGGGTGGTATAGGTGCTTCTCAATAGCCTCGAAGGCTTGTTGAAACGGAAAAAACTGAAACAATAAATTCAGCTTCTTTCACATAAGAGCGAGGCGTTGTCTTTAAAGCCGAGGTGCCTGTCGGCTGCAATCTATCGCCAGCGCTTTCCCGACTCGTAGGTATCGAAAGCCTCACTTGCCAGGATGCGCCCCAGCTTTAAGTCGTAGACAACAATGTTAAAACCGCGCCTTTTTTTGGCGCGTTCGCATTCGTTAATCAGAATTCTTGTCTCGCCGGCGCCATAGCCGGCACTACGGATTTCAAGGCGCGTTTTTCCAACGGTAAGAGATGTTTGAATTGAGCCGGGATTGACTTGCTCAAAAAGACGTTTGTCCGTAAATGCACCGATGAAAGCATTGCGGAATTTTCCTCGTAAGTCGACGGTCACACCTAACTCATTTAGGTGCCGAAGATTGCTTTCAGTGAGCGCTGCGGTTCCCTCGTCTTGAATCGCAAAAACAATCAAAGTATCTTTGCCCTTAACCTTTTTAACGGATTCCAGGAAGCAATCAAAGTTGCGGATGCAAAAGCGAGCTAAGTCCGTTTTCCCTGCATTCGAGTCGATTTGCGCAAGGTTTTCCATGAAGATCGAACCTTGGGATAGCTCGTGATTGAGTGCCGGTTCTCCGAGCTGTTCTACGAGAGTTTCTTGCTCGGAATACAGATTCACGCCCAACCCGAGCCTGTTGCCGTCTATCGACGCGCCTAAAGCAGCCAAGATTGTCGGGAATAAGTCCAAAGTGCTGTACCGACGCTCAACGTTACGGCTCGGATGTACGGGACTATTGATGATAGTCGTGAAGACACGACGCGAGTATGAGGCGGGAACAGTCTGAGTAAAATCCGTTGCCATCGTCGGATGGTCGCCGTGGATGATAACCGTCGTATTAACTCCGAACGGTTGCTTTTCAATCCATCGAACGAAGTCGGCCACTTGCCGGCTCGAGCAACGAAAAGCTTTGGAATATGAGTCAGCCTCATCGTTCGGGCAACTTTCGCAGACGTACCCCTTCGGGAAATGGGTGTCAACTGTTACAAGTGTCAGAGCGAAGGGGTCTTTTCCCTGAGCTAAATCGGTCAGTTTTTTTCGGGCTATCGCAAAAAGACGCTTGTCTTCAAATCCCCAAAAGACATGGTAGCCCTTCGGAATGAGATGGTTATTTGCCGCGTAGTTGTAATCGAGAACGTCACTCCATCCGTGGTCCCGGTAATAAAGCCGAGCACCGGCAAAGGTGACGTCACTGCCACGGATGACGGCAGTTTTATAGCCGTTTTCTTTGAGGATATCTCCGAGGGCGGTAACGCCGGGGAAGAAACCGTTTTGTGTTGACATCTCGTTGCCGCCGATGGAAATTTTCAGTGGCAATCCTGACTCCGTTGCGAAAATGGCTCCCATGGTCCAGGTAGCCCCCGAAAGAGCAAGAGCCCCAGTCGGAGCTTCGGCACTGCCTCGAAAGTCTTCCCCGTGTTTTGCCAGCTCTGTCAATTCCGATATGAGATTTCGGTTAAAGGCTCCGCCCGAGGTCTTGTCCGCAAATGTCGTTTCCACAGATTCCAAATAGATGTGAACGAGGTTTCGCTTCTTGCCGGGGAAATGGACGTTTTGTGGTGTCGGTGCTCTGTAATGCGTTTGAATAAAGGTCGTCTTGTTTTGCGGCTTAAGGCTTTCAAGATACTCGGGCAAATCCAAACTCTGGGCTTCGTAACGAGCGAAGAAAAAGGCACTGAGACAGATAATAATGGTATAGAAAAGCAGTCGGAAACCAGTGAGGAAGCGAAAAGCCAAAAGCGATAGGAGGATAAGCAGTGCAAGGGGAGTTAACCCGAAAATTAAAACGGGTTCAATGTGTGCAAATGCCAAGCTTCCGGTCGGGGCGTTCAGAGCAAAGAGAACTTCGTCGATTGAAGCTCGCGGGAATGTAAAGCGTAGGTAGGCACAAAATGCAATGACCATGCAGGCCACGCCGACAAGTACGACATAAAGACCGCCAAGCCAGGCCGGATGATTACGTGCCGAGTCGAAAGCTCGGATAATCCCAAAGCGGTTCATGAACGAAAACGAACGGGGTAAAAACGAGCCATTCTAACACCTCGGCTCTTCCTATCCTGTTGCTCTCCAGACTTTGACAGAAGAAGTCTGACAAAAGTCAGTCGATACAAGGCCTATCTTCGATTTTGAGTAACAAGACTGACACCCATGTCAATATCCTCAAGGCTCTGAGCGAAGAGACCACAGCGAAGTGATAACAATCCGAGATGAAAGTTATCGACGAGTAGAGAAACGAAGGAGCGGTTTACTCAGATAAAAAAGACTGAGGCAGTTCGAGCGAGGGCACGGACACGCCCATGCCCACTGTCTTCCTTGCTACGTTCGTCAGACAATGGTCGTGTCCCAAAAGAATAGTTTTAACAACAACAGGTATGGGATCGGAAAGCACGAGTGGTATGCCGTAATCCGGCGCTTGACAGATTTAACGACGGGCGACAGAGACTAGGGTTACTCCAGGAAGCCGTTCGGATTGCGGATTAGCGGGCGCTCGTCTGAGATTTGCTTTCTGGATTTTTGGGGCTATGTAGAAGAGTCCTTGCTCCTAAACAAGTGATATAAAGCTCGAGGCACCCTTTGTAACAGTCTTAACCCTGGGATCAGGCTCTTCTGCTTGCGGCGTTTTTTTCTTAGCATTCGATACAGATCCGGTATCGGAGACGACGGATGCTACCCTATGTAAGTGTTGGGTCTGTTTTGCCAGAAGTAGGACAATTCTTGTCGATGTAAAGGGCCGTATCTTTGAGCGCGAGAAAGCGAGCCGCTTGTGCCAGCAAAACGATTAATAGGGGTGCGGAAAGGCTCAAGGCATAACCGTATCGCTCCCAATACTGTATCGGCGTTGCTAAGAAAAGGCTGAGTAAAAGAGCCAGAAGAGGAAGCGTTGCCATCTGAGCCGGAGCGTTTTTACGCATAAGTGCCAAGAGCGTAATCAGAATGACAAGCCACGTCAAAAAACCTAAGGGAATCGTGGCGTCGTATTGATTGAAGACCGAACGCGAATCGAAAAAGCGGTTTTCCAGAAGGTTTTTTGTCTTGATGCCGTGGTCTTTGGTCCACCACTTAAAGCACCATAAGCACCCCTTCGAAATGTTTCCCGTGTCGAACGTAAAGTGAGTCACCGACCAGTAACCGACCGTTAAAAGCTCCCATCCTTCGAAGGCAAGGCGAGGATTTTTCATCATCGATGCATAGTTTTTAAAGAAAGCGTTCCGATGTGAGCCGAGGTATCCGGCATTGCATCCGGCGGCCCATTTGAAGCGATCGACAATGCCCGGGGCGTACACGTCCTTGTACTTTTCAATCGGATAAAGGTTGTCCATGAAGGCTTTGTTCTCTTCGCTCATGGCGCCCTTGTAGACGACAACACGCGCCATCTGGTTTAAAGGCAGCCCGACCGTTTCCGCATACGATTGGTTAATGTGGAGTTTGTTAAAGAGCGGTCCTTGTACGGCAATGGTCAAGGCGGCAAGAACAAACATCGCTCCCGATAAATATTTGGCTTTCTTTTTAAATTCCGGCGTGCGATACCGTAACAGTAAAGCTACGCAAGCCAGAGCTGTAAGCAAGATGACATAGGCTCCGTTGTTTCGCAAGGCACAGATAAAACAGGAAAAGAGACCAATCCAAAAGACCGTTTGGGCATCGATTTGTCCGTCGTGAGAAAAAAAGTCATATAGACGCAAACACAAAACGAAAACAGCACAGGAAAAGAGCGGATCTTTCCACATCGAAATGTTGTTTTGGGCGAAAAACGGTGTCAGGGCAAAGTAGGCAAGCGTCAGAACACACCAGGCGGCGTTAACGCCCTTACTGTGCATCCAGCGTGCGCCCCAAACCATGGTCCAGGCCACAAGGACCATTTGCGAAAGGCTGTAAAGGAAAATGCCGAACGAGACATCGTGAATTGCCATCCCGAGAACAATCCAAATCTTGACCCAAAGCGTGTAGCAAACGGGGTGGTGGTTGTTAAAGCCCCAAAGCCCTTGCGCTTGCATAATCGAAGAAATCGAGTCACCGTAAATAAATCCCGGATACCAAGCAAAAAGCCAGGGAAGCCAACAGAAAACAAGCGCCGCAATCAAAAGCCAGGTCGGTTTTGCCAAAATGATTCCGTAAACCGAGTCGTCATTGGGTTTGAAAAGCGTGGCATATGCGAAAGAACCGACCCAGATGAGAAGGCGGGCAAGCCCCTGGTAAATCACAATCACAAGGACGGCAAGCGCCACAAGGTCTTTAGCCGAATACGCCGTAATGTAGTTTGTGTCGCTCAGTGCTGTAACACCGCCGCCGAGAATGATGTGTTTGGCAAGCACGAGACTTAAAGCAAAAAGGAAACTAAAAGCCAAAAGACTCGTGCAGCGAATCGAAAGCGGATGCCGTAAAAGGAAAAATACCCCGAGACCGAGAAAAAAACTCATTGCCCCGTGAATCGGAAATCTCAGATACTCCCAAATGAGGTGGCCGGAGAGAGCAGAGAAAAAGACCAAGAGTAAAAGAGCAAGAGGCTTTCTTTTCATACTTTAAATCCTTTTCGTTCGAAAGAGCACGCGACTTGTCAGAAAGTTCACAATGAGTCCTGCAATCGACCCTAAGGCGATACCGGCAACCGGGTATGTCTTAACAAAAGGAGAGAGCACGAAGGCGACATAGAAAACGCCGATATTGACAGCGCCGCCCAAAACCATATTGGCGTAATACCGACAAAACTAGGATGCGTGCGCTCGAGCGGTAACGTGAAATGTCAATCGGCGGTTCAAAACATAGGTAAAGAGCACGGCTGCGGAAAACGAGAGAAAACGGCTCAAAAGCGTCGGAAAAAGCGTTGCTGCAGCAATAAAAACGCCTGAGTCAACAAGAAACCCTCCGGTCCCGACCGCGCAAAACAGGAAAAAGCGCATCATGGACGACGCTCAAGAAGGTTTAAGAGCAGTTCGAACTGTTTGCGAGCCGTTCGAGCTTGCCCGTCCAAAACAAGGCCGCACACAAAGAGCATCAGGGACACAACGAAGGCAATCCCCGAGGCAATGAACGTCGGGAGGCGATCGACAAGACCCGTTTGCAGGTACTCGAAGAAAACCGGGCAAAAAAGCGTAAGCGCCACAAGGAAAAAGAGACCGGCCCAGGCAAGAGAAAAAAACTGCAAGGGTTTGTATTCGCGAAACAGATTAAAGATGGTCAAAAGAACGCGTATGCCGTCTTTGACGGTACTTAACTTGGAAAAAGAGCCGACGGGTCTGTCGCGATACGAAATCGGGATGCTCGTTAAAAGTAGGTTCTTGTCGAGTGCGTGAATCGTCATCTCGGTTTCGATTTCAAACCCCTGTGAGATGACAGGAAAGGATTTAACAAAACGCCGGGAAAAGGCTCTGTAGCCTGTCATGACGTCGACAATCGGATCGTCTTTACGGGGCCAGAACGTATTTATAAAAAGGCGGACAAGGCGATTCCCGAAATTGTGCCCGGCGCGTTTATTTTCCTGAAAGTAGGTGGTCGAAAGCCGGTCGCCGATGACCATATCGGCATCGCCTCGAATCGCCGGGGCAATCATCTCGGGCGCCGCATCGGCCGGATACGTATCGTCGCCGTCAGCCATAAGGTACACATCCGCCTCGATGTCGCGAAACATGGAGCGAACGACGTTTCCCTTTCCTTGGCGCCGTTCTCGAATAACGTGTGCTCCGGCACACCGTGCAATGGCCGAAGTATCGTCCTTTGAGTTGTTGTCGTACACGAAAATCTCGGCCGTCGGGAGTGCATGCCGAAAATCCGTGACGACTTTTTCAATGGTTATCGCCTCGTTGTAGCAGGGGATAAGGACAGCGATTTTTGACGGCTTAAAGGACGCGTCTTTTGGGGCGGTTTTTGAGAGCTGTCCATATGATTTTAAATCAGAATCCGAATTCTTCGTGGGGGGGGTAATGGAGGTATTTTCGTTATCCGAGAAGGGATTTTCGACATTATAAGCCGAGGGGATTTCCCGGTGCGGGGGTTGATGGCTTTCGGAAAGAGCGCCTTCCGAAAACGGCGTGTATGCACCGGCTCGTTCGAAGGCGACGCTTTCCGGCATTTTCCCCGTCACCCGATCTAATTCGGCGCTTTTTGCCAAACGAACCTCGCCCTTTCTGTTGCATTTATGCGACAGAAAACCTAGTCGTTTTCCCTAATGTTTTTGCCTCAAAATCGCCTTCTCTTTTGCACAAAATAAATGTTCGACGCAGATTTTCACGTCATCATCAATAATATTATCTATACGCAAAAATATAATAATCCATTCAGATTATATAAACATCTAAAATAAAATGACTATTGGAACAGACGATTTTAATTCGTTAGCAAAATATTAAAATTTTTTCATTATAAGCGTCGCGGCAAACTTACGTTGCTGCGAATATCCTTTAAAATCAAAGAAATCGAGTTTTTGCATTATCCGGCTGTCGCCCGGCCGGACCCCGCATTCGGGTAATCCCTCGTACCGAAAAATAGAGAAAGTTTGCGTTCTATGAAAAAGTGCGCCTTGCGCAATAAATGGTTGTTGCGCGTTGATTTTTTCAATTTTAGGAGATTTTTTATGGAAATCCTGCCTTTCTCAGACGCTCGATACGGGCGTCTTCTTTGGGTTCCGATTGCAGCTCTGGCTGTTTTGGTTCTCGCTGATCCGGCCCTTGCGGCCGAAACCTGAAGTGAATTTTCCGAGCTTTGGACACTTTTGAGCGGTTGGTGTTCGGGCTTTCTCGGAAAGTCCTTGGCAATTGCCTTTTTGCTTGTTGGCTTGGCGATGGGGGTCGTGCGTGGTTCGATTGTAGCCGCCGCAGCCTGTGTCGGCGCTGCTGTGTGCCTTCTGATGGCACCGGGCATCATCGACTCGATGTTTGCCACGGGAGGTTAGTGCCGTGAAACCCGTACCCGTACCGCTCACACTCGATGCCCCACCGCGTTTTCTATTTTTCGATATCGACTATGTGCTTGTGGCCTCGGTGGGTCTGACACTCGGAATCGTTTTGCACGGTGTCGGATTCGGCATGGTTCTGTCCTGTCTTCTTTGCTGGGGCTGGAGCCGAGCGCGGTCGGGTCGGGGAGTGAATCGCGCCTTGGCCTTGTGCTTTTGGCATCTGCCGTTCGATGTTTTTAAACGCGTGCCCGCAAGCGCCAGGCGCCATTTTTTAGGATAAATGTCATGGATGTGTACACACGCCTTACCGAGCAAGCAGCCGTTCTTTTGGGATTAAAGCGCTTCATTCTCTTTGCCTTGGGCGCCAGTATCCTCACTAATGCCGTTTTAGCGTTTTGGATCCTCACACGAAGCGACCAAAGCCGCACCGTCATCTTAAGTCCCGGTGCAACGGAAACCTACGTGGCAACCGATTCTGCGGTTAGTTCCAATCTCTTGGAACGCTTTGCCGTTCAAAGCCTGAACCTGATTCTCAATCTCACACCGGCAACGGCCACCTACCAAACGGATCTTTTCTTAAAGGAAGTTGCCCCGGAAAGTTACGGCTCCTTAGCCTCGTCCTTGCGCCTTGCGGCCCAAGATCTTGAGCGTAATCAAGCCTCCACGGCCTTTTACCCCTTGGCCGCCTCGGTCGAGGCGGATGCCAATCGCGTTTGTGTGCAGGGAACCCGAAAGACCCTGATCGGCAAAGCCGTCACATCGTCCGAAACCGTCAACGCCTGCCTTGCGCTTGCCGTGCGAGGCGGGCGCCTATGGATTGTCAGTCTCACACAAGGTCCCAAGCGTCCGAACGAAACCAAGAACACAACCGAAGGGGATCGCCCATGAAACGCATGGCCTTAGGCTGTTTTTTGCTCGGTGCAGCACTTACAAGTTTTGCCGATGCCCCGGAAATTCCCGAGTCGATTGTGCCGGGAGCCGCTTCGCCCGAAGTTGCTCCCGTTCAAAGGAGCAAGGCGAGCCTTACCGACACGAGAACGATTTCTTCCGAACACGTCAATCTCGTGCGCGTGGAGGGCGAAGCCATTGTCGACGTGGTCTATGACGCCGAGGCGCTGGAGATCGAACCCGATAAGAGCCACGGGACGGTCTTTTTACGCGTCAAACCCACGTGGAAAGCCGCGGGCAAAGAGGAAACGGCCGTGTACTTGAATACCCCGGAAGAATCCTACGGCTTGATGCTAAGACCCGAGGATGTTCCATCGCAGACTCTCGTGATTGCCTCGCGCGTGCCGCCCCAAACTCCCGACGCTTCCCCGCATGCACCCGAAGCCTCGCGCATGGGAAAACTTACAGCCGCCAGCTACGTCAGTCAACTTAAAGAATGCCTTTTGCGTGCCGTGCGCGAGGAGGCGTTTCCGACACACCCCGTCGCAACGACGTTTTCTCGTAAAGAGCGTACGTTCGAGGCGCTTGACTTTGCGCAACGTGAAAAAAGCTGCAACGGCTTTCTTTTAAGCCAAAGTCGCGCCTACGCCACACGCGACTACGCCGTCGATGTGGTTTCCGTGCGCAACCTCATGCTCGGGGTAAGAGCGATTCCGATCGGTCGCTTTGCCCGAGAAACCGACGGCATTTTGGCGCTTGCTCGCGAAGCCTCGCTTTTGAAACCCGGGGACCTCACTGATCTTATTTTTATCAGTCGCCGGGCCCTGCGCGAAAAGGACGGCCAAATCACCTTGGCTATTGATTCGATTTGTCGGAAAAAAGACCATATCGGAGCGCCATGATGACAGAGCAATCTACAAATAACCCTGTTCCCGAGGCAGGAAATACCGATTCCTCGAAGGCATCGTATGCCGCCGAGTGTGAGGAACGTGCCGCGCGCGAGCGCCTTAAAGCGCTTTACCGCAAAGAGAAAGAAGAAAAAGAGCAAGCCCAAGCCGACTACGAGCGGCGACTTAACCGCGTTTACGAAGGCCCTGAAAAAGTCGGGCGCCTTGAGGGCCTAAAAAATGCCGTTACGAATCGCCTTACGCGTTGACGCCTTTTTATGGGCGAGCGGGCTCGAAGGCGGGATCTTTCGCAAACCGAAGGCCAAGCCGGAGAAAAGCGGCGGCAGAAAAAGAACCTATTGCTTTTGACAATCCTTCTTGTTGCTGCATCGTCGCTTATTGTGTGGGTCGGCACTAAAAGTCGTCCGGCCAAGAGGCCCGAAGTCAAAGTCGTTAAAAGCGACTTTCGCGTCGCACCCGGGACGCTGGATAAGCAAAGTTTTCAGCGCCAGTACGAAGAAAAGTTCGAGCGCATGGACGAAGACGTGCGAGCCCTCAAAGCCACCATCGAGCAACTCAATACTCGACTAAAACGCGAAAAAGCTAAAAAAGATTCGACGTCAATGCGCCTCGTTCCCCCGATATCCGGCACGGGAGGCGAGACAGCCGAAGTTCTTTTAAATGCCGGCAAAGCCCGCGCAAAAGAAACGGCTCCCTTACGCCTTGCGCGCCTTAAAGTGAGCGATGCCAAACCGGAAGGAAAGAAAAAGGCAGCAAAACCCTTTGTCCGTCAGGCTGTTGCCCCGCGTTTGACGGAAGAACCTTTAGCTGTCAATCGCGCCTACGGGCAAGCTTCGTACTTACCTGCCGGAAGCTTTGCAACCGCCGTTGTCTTAAGCGGTGTGACAGCGCCGACGGGGGCGGCAGCGACGAGTAACCCCGTCCCGATGCTCCTTGAGATTACGGACTTAGCGAGGCTTCCCAATGATTTCGCGGCAAGCGTCAATCGCTGCTTTGTGACGGCCGATGCGACCGGGGACCTATCGAGTGAGCGAGTCTGGATTCGTTTGGACCGCCTAAGTTGCATGAGAAACGACGGTCGCGCCGTCGACGTCAAAGTACGTGGGTATGTCACGGGCGAAGACGGGAAAACGGGTGTTCGGGCACGCGTTGTGACGCGCTCGGGTCAAGCGATTGCCAATGCCTTGCTACTCGGGTCCCTTTCAGGCTTCGGAAAGGCTCTTGCGTCCTCGGCCTCTGAAATAACGACCTACACGAGCGGAAGCGTCGGTACGGTTGTCAGTAACCCTGTCCGAGTCGGACTCGGCACGGCGATTTCCGATGCGACCGACCGCATTGTCGATTACTACATACGCCTCGCGGACAAAATCTTCCCGGTCTTGGAACTTGATAGCGGACGCACGGTCGACGTGGTGTTAAGTCAGGGCGTGCGGCTCGGCGAAGAGGGGACGACGTCCGACATCCACCTCGAGGGGCCCGTCAATAGTGCTCAAGTCTTCGGAAAAACCTTGCAGCAAAAGCGCCTTACGGGCGCGCCGTAACAGGAGATCCCTATGAATGTTCGATTCACTCTTTTAACTTTTCTTAGTTTTGCCGTATCCGGGTGCTCATCGATTACGGGACTTGTGGATGCAAGCGACAAATTCGGGTGCCCGATTGAAAACGGCGTGAGGTGTTCTTCGCTTTCTCAAACCCACGAGCGGCTGCACGAGGAGCGTCGCGGGAAAGAGAGCCTCAAAGTCGCACCGAGTGCGGCAACCCCGTCTGTTGCCCCAGCGGAAAAGAGCCCTTTGAGCGAAACGCCGGAAACGGCGGTAAAGCCCGTTTCACAAAGCGTTGCTGAGAATCCGGCACCGCGCTCAGTAACTCCTTACAAAGAGGAAAAGACACAAGAAACGCCGAACCCGAAACCTGAGTCACCGGCTATGCGTCACACCTCACGCGTTGCCGAGCGCGTCATGGAGCTTTGGGTTCTTCCCTGGGTCGATGAAGACGGGGACTTAAATAGTGAAATGCGCCTTTGGGTGCGCGTGCGCGATGCGCGTTGGGGCATCGAACGCTTACGCGATGCGGCCATGCGGCACTACTCGGGAAGTGATGCGCTATGAAAGAAGAAAAGTCCCTCATGAGCACGATTTTCGGGAAGGTTTTTCCGATAGCTCAAAACGCACAGGGTCTTACGGACCCGCGCAGAAGCGGGCGCCCGGAGATTGACCGCTTTGCCGGCGTGTTAAGTGTGCTTGCCTACGATTCCCTTAAGGGTGTGTTTCTTTTAAATGCCGGGGGCGAGACGCCGCCTTGTGCCCTCGGGCGCGTCTTGGAAATCAATCCCGTACTCTGGGCCGACGAATCGCTTGCTTCTGTTTTCGAGAGGCTGCTTCGCATTGAGTATCCGGCATCCACCACCCTGGCGTTTTCGCTTTACGCGTCGCCTTGCATCGAAAAGACGCTTGATACGTACGTTGATGCCCGCAATCGGTGTTTAGGTAAGGTCTCAAGTAAAGCGCACGAACTTTTGGTGACGATGGCTCGTGAGCGTAAGGCGCTTTTTGAAGCAATGGCGCGCGGGAAAAACGCACGCGGGTTTCCCACGAGGCACTTTCGGGTGTGGATGAGTCTAGTCTCGACAATCGGATCCGATGCGTTAAATCCCGAAAGCGGTGCCTTTAGTGCATTTGTCACGGCCGCCGATGCCGCCGAGGCCTCTCTTGCCGCAACAAGTCTTTTGTCGCACGCGTGGAAGGGGGCCGATTATGTCGCTTCTGTGCGCGAGCTCATTAACCCCCAACGAACTCGCGCAACGCTTAGGGAAAATGCCGCCTACGACGCCGATAGGCCCTTACGCGATGTGGTGGTTTCGCACGAAACGGCCCTTGATATCGAGCGCGATGACATGGTCTTTACCGATACGGGAGATAGGGGGCTTGAGCCAGTCTTCGCTCAGGCCTTAGGTGTCGCTTCGTACCCATCCATGACAACGATTAACGCCATGCATGCCCTCTTAGGGGGCGATAAGCGCACCCTCTCCCCGATCGAAGACCCGTATATCGTCACCTGCGCCGTCGAACCGACGTCGCGCACGGATGACCGGACGACAACGGCCGTGAAACTTGCGCGCGTTAAGCAACTGACGCAAACCGAAATCGGGATGTTTTTAACGGACTTAAAGGAGCGCGCACGGGACCTGGAGATTGCATCGAACGCCTGCCGGGACGGCGCAGGTTTGGCGCGTATCACGCACGAAGTCGTGGTGTTTTCGCACGAGACAAGTGCCGCACGAGCCCGGGAAGCGGCTAAAGCCCTTTTAGCCGAAGCCGGTCTTGAAGCGGAAGTGGATTCCGGTCTACAGATGATGGGGCTCCTTCTGTCTCTTCCGATGGAGGCCTCCACCGCTCTCATGCAAGACGCGAAGGCCGCTCGCCACACGTCAACCAAAACGCGGGAAGCCGCTTCCCAGATGCTCCCGCTTTTAGCCGAAGCGCGCGGGGGGACGGTTAGGCCCGGGGAGTCGGTCCCGGTTCCGATGACGCTTCTTACGACTCGCGCAGGGGAACTTGTGACACTTGACTTATTTGCCAACCGCAACGGCAACAACAATGCCGTTGTCGCCGCGAACTCGGGCGCTGGGAAATCGGTTTTTATCGAAGACGTGGTCCTTGCGATGCTCGCGACGGGCGGTCGCGTCTGGGTCTTTGATATCGGCAAAAGCTACCGGCATTGCGTGGATTTGGTTGCCGGCCAGTGGATTGATTTTGAAAGCGACACGGGTCTTTGCATTAACCCTTTGGACGGCTTTACCGATGAGGAGCCCCCGATTGACGAAATTGCCGACATTGTCGTGGCACTGGCAAACGGAAACGCCCCCTTGGAGATGACAGCCCTTGAAAAGCTCAAAGGGCTATTGGAGGCGCTTTTGCGACGCGCGAAAGACGAGAGGCGCCTAATCACAATCACCGACCTTGTAGCCGATTTGATGGTTTCCGACGATTCAATTCTTCGGGACTTAAGTATCCGGCTTCGCCCTTAAGCTGCGGGCGGTCGCTATGCCCGGTGGTTCGAAGGGAAAAACACCGTCAATTTTTTAAGTCCCTTGGTCGTTCTTGAGATGCAGGCCTTAGCCTCAAAGCCGGTCCTACAAAACGCAGTGCTCCTCATTTTAATTTTGACGATTGTCTCGCAAATACGAAAGTTGCCGCGCTCGGAGAAAAAACTCATTGTCATTGATGAGGCCTGGCGACTTTTGACGGGAAACGCCGGGGCCTTTATCGAGTGGGCGTGTCGGACGCTTCGTAAATACGGGGCGGGCATTGTCTGTATTTCGCAATCGTTGGAGGACTTTGAAGCGGGGTCGGCCGCGCGTGCCGTGCGTGCCAATGCCGACAACGTCTTTTTGTTGCGGCAAAAGAAAAGTTCCATCGACCTATTTACCGACGACCCCTACACGCGCGAAGTCATTGCGTCGCTTACAACCGAAGCGGGCGTCATGAGCGAAATGTATATGAAGCTCGGAGACAGGCCGGGAGTTGTCGTGCGGCTTTTCTTAGATCCTTTCTCCATGACCGCGTACTCGACGCGCTCGGATGTGTTCGAGGCTGTCGAAAAGGAAAAGGCAAGCGGCAAGTCCGTCGTTGAAGCGATTCGGACGGTTCTTGCCAAACGCCAGGGAGAGGGGCTATGAAAGCGGCACTGGCCTTCCTTCTTTTATCGCTCGTTGCCGCAGGCCCTGCCGCATCGCAATGCATGGGAAATGCAAGCGCAACTCAACGAGGCGTTCTTAAGGCTCAAAAGCCGGTGCTGCTTTTAGCTCAATCAGTCGGCCCGGCGGTTGTCGCCACGGAAATGGATTTATCCGACCTTTTGATGCAGCGCGTGCGCGAAGCGGCACGCTTGGGGCTCTTTAGCCGGGAAATCAACAAAACACGCACGAAAATCAAAGAGATTGCCCGGGAGCCGGTATCCCTTTCGCTTCCGCCCGCAATTAAAGAGAAAACACACCGTGTGCCCATGATGAGTGAGGAAAATCTTAAAGAACTTTCCCCCGAACTACGTGAGCACCTATTGCGTGAGTCCCGTCACTACGTCTTTTTCGATGCCTCTCGGGAAGAAGAGGCAGCGTGGGCCGCGACCTTAGCGAGCGAAAACCCAAGCGCTCCTGTGCGCCTTATTGCCACACGGGGCGATCGCATCGCTTTTGAAAAGCGCCACGGACTTGCCCTTTTTGCCGACCAAGGGGGCGTGTATGTGCGCCGCTTTGCCATTGACGCTCTGCCGAGTGTCGTCACGCTCACGGCGCGCGAAGCTCTGGTGACAACGTATCCGATTGGAGGCGCTCTATGACGCGATTTGTCAACGCTTCGGCTCGCCAAACGGGCGAAGCCAAACTTAAAGCCCTCAAAGGCATCGATCCCTTTCTCTTTGAATCTTTTGCCCGCGAAGCCCTCATTTACCCTGATGCTCTTCCGAGCCGGCAGCATGCGGCCCTATTGGGGCGCCTGGTGCTCCTAGCGGCCCTGCGGTGGATCAAAGAAAAGAACCTATCCCTAACCGATGATGCCGTACTTTTAACGGCCTTAGTGCCGCTTTCAGAAAACCTTCGTGAAACACACGCGACCTTACGCGCGTTTTCTCGAGCAACCGATGCGCTTTTATCTCGCGTCAGCCGTCGCGAAGCTGCTCGTGCAACGTGCTTTGAAATCGGCTCGGACGGCCACGCCGTAACGCGTGAGGCCTGTGCAAGGCTTAACCTCGCGCGGCACTATGAGAGAGCTTCCGGAGAATTTGCAGGTCTTATCGAGCGCATCGTCAAAGCCCTGGCATCTTGGGGACCTGCCTATGGGCTCTGGGAAGCACGCACGCCGCTTCTTTTTTGCAATGCGAATTTATCCTCTCATCGACGGGTAGCCCGGGAGATGGCGCGCCTGGAAGCAGGAGGTGTCGCACTTGTGACGCCCCCGCTTTTAGAAAAGGCGCAAAAGGACATGGCCGGTGATGCGGCGCTCAAGAACTTACCGGTTTTAATTGATCGCGAGGGCCTCTTGCACGAACTCCTAGCACCGGGCAATCCCCCGATTTTCCTTTTAGAGCGGCGCCTTGCCGGCTGGACTCTCACATACCCCTTAGGCGGCGCTGACCCTCGTGAGGCCCGCAATCGGAAACTTCCTGCTTGGGCCAGGGCTCTTGCGTTTGCCGATGTCGGGGAGAGCGGGACTGAGGAGCCGACCCGATGAAAGAGCGACTTTTGCTTTTCTTCGTTCTTTGGATCGCGGGAAGTGAGGCCCTTGCCGCTTGTTACGGCCGCGTGCTAAATCCCGTGACGGACATTCCCTGGGACGGCGTCTTTCCGGTTACGGTCGCAGGCGCGAGGCTTTCCAAGGCCGGAATCAATTCCCCGACAACCGATGCCGCCCCCGTCTGCGCCTGTCAAAAGGGGCCGATTTTGAAGGCGGGGGTGAATATGTCGTTTTTCGAGCCCATTCGCACGGCCGAGGTTGTGCGCGAGCCCTTTTGTTTCCCAAGTCTCGGGGGTATCTCGATCGATTCGGGCCTTCGGGCACCGGCCCACGGCCGCAGTGCTGCCAGGGGGCGCGAGACCGAAGCCCGACACACGGCCTTTTACCAAGCGCACTGGTATGTAAGTCCCTGGCTTTTCGTGCTCGAGACGATTTTAGATACCGAGTGCCTTGAGCAAAGCCCGTGGGATATGGCCTACATGACTGAGGTCGACCCGATGTGGGACGACGCGTGGGCTAGTTTCGTCTTAGCTCCCGAATCGGCGCTTTTTGCCAATCCCGCAGCTGTTGCGGCCTGTGCGGCCGATTGCGTGGCCTCAACGAGCGGGAGCCCGAGGCCGGAACTATTTTGGTGCGCAGGCTGTCAGGGAAGCCTTTATCCGCTTTCAGGCTGGATGGCCGCAATGACGAACCCCGTCTCATCTTGGCATTTACTCGCCGAGCGCCTCGCGGTGAAACTTGCGCGGGAAGGAGTTTTGTGGGCGGCCTACGGAAAACGCGGGCAGTGCGGCCCGTACTTTGAGCCCATCCCCCGCAAAGATGTTTGGCGCACGAGTTTGGTTTATCCGGTAAGCGACAGGCGCGTTCGCGCCCTCGGTGCGAGTGTCCTCTCCGGGGGCCCTGGACAAACCTTTCCCGTTAAGGGTGAAGACGGTGTGATTTTGCTCTGGCGCCTTCGGGATTGTTGTGCGGGATATGCCCCGTAAAGGAGAAGAACATGCAATCGAAGTGGGACCTACTGGCGCTCATTGCCACAGGCTGTGTTTTAGTGACGTCGGCATTGGTCAAGACCGATGAGGCCCATGCCGAACCCCTGCGCGTGACAGTGGCAGTTAGTTGCGCCTTACCTGATGAAACCCTCCTCTCGCTTTCTCAGCAAAGTGAGGCACTCTCGGCTCGCCTTGTCGTTAAGGGCCTTCCGTTAACCGATGAAGAAAAGGCGGTTCTTTCCTCGCGCGGGCATTTTGCATTATCAAAAAAGATTCAAGAGCAAAACAGATCTCTCGTGCGGACCGGCTTTGCACGCTTAGCTGACTATGCACAAAAAGGGATTCATTTAACGATTGACCCCGTCTTTTTTAGGGAACGGGCGATTGCTTTCGTGCCGACCGTGGTTTTTGCCTTAGAGGGGAAAGAAGTGCGCTTGACTGGCTTTACGAATCTAAAACACGCGGCGCGGTACGGGGCGAAGAAAACAGATGATGCGGCGATGCGGCAAGCTCTTAAGGCGTTTGCAGGAGATGCGCCGTGATTAAGGGGCTCCTTTTTGCAAGTGTCCTTTGTTTCGGCCCTGCGGCACTTTCTCAAACCATGCCCGATGCGGCAACGCTTTTTGAGAACACAGCCGTGAAAGATGCTTTAGAAAATAATACCGGCGCCACCGACTCCTTAAAAGCCCTACGGCAAACGGGCAGCGAATCGCTTTTTGAGCCCGGGCGCCGAGGCGTGGATGCGGCGTACACAAAGTCTGACCCGACATCGGCGGCCGTCGTCATTGTCGATAAAGGGGCCGGGAATCGTCCGACCGTCGAGCCGGACCCGACCGGGGATATCGGCAAGGACCTGGCGCTCGTTAAAGGGAAGGCACAAGAACTTCTTCCCGGGCTTGAGAACCTTAGTACCGTCGGCGCCTGCCGGCCGGTGACAACGACCGTGGCAGGCGACGTCATCACACGCACGTGCGACATTCGGTCGTTTGAAAGTGCGGGCGCCTATAGCGAAAAGCATTGCTCGATTTCTTTGGAAAATCTTTCACGACATCAAAGCCGTTTCCGGTGCACGAACGAGGCGTTCCGAGAACAAGTCTTTGAACTTGCAGTCCCGGTGGTGCCCACCTACACAACGACCACGACGATGACGTGCCTGGAAGGTAAGCGAAACGCCGAGATTAAAACCTGCACCGTGACGTTCGAAGATAAAGAGCAAGCCCGCGAAGAAGCCTATTGCGTAAGGCCCGTTTACACCACGACCCGCAAGGTTTGCACCAAGCACCTTAAGATCAAGCCGACGGCAACCTGTGTGCCGGGCGCTGTTGTTCGCGCTCGGGCGCACGATGCGGGCAACCTTACGGAGGACTCGGTTCCCGGGGCCGATACCTTGGAAGTTGCTTACGCGTGCGGCAATGCAACGCGTCCTGTCATCCGGTTAGGTGTCAACATGAAAACAGGAAAGGACGTCGACTATTTTGTTGAGACAGCCGATACGGCCATTGACATCGTGCGCATTGTGGGAGGCAATACCTTGCGCTTTACCGGGGCGATTACGTGCGAGAAAGACGCATGTTCAGCGCCTGTGACGCTTACGGTCTTTCGGTCAAGCGGCGAAGCTCGCGTGATTGCCGGGACTCTTAAAACCACGCTTTTCTTTAGCCCGTTTGCTGTCACAAGCGAAACCGAATATTGGGAGGAATCGTGCCAAGTGCTTTAAGACACCTCCTTCCGGCGCTCCTTTTCTTCGTTGCGGTCACTTCCCACGCCGGGTGCCTAGTGACAAAGAAAACCTGCATCGACCCGGGCGCAACGCGCGTGATTGACGGTATTGCTGTGACGCGGGATTGCTGGGGCTACGAAGAAGAAAAGACGTGTTTGAAATCCGATACCGGGACAAACGGCTGCGAGACCCTCTCCGATGATCAAGAAACAGGCGGCAAGGGTCATTGCGAGCGCATGTCGCTTACGTGTGAGGCAAGTGTCACCGATGTCGACGGCAACACCGTGTGCCTTAAAGAGTCTGCGGTTTACCGGTGCGACACCAAAATTCCTCTGCCGCCCGTCAATGCCGCGTGGAAGGGCCGTGTTTCGGAAACCGTCAAACGCGTTCAAGAGAACACCTGCACGGTGCTCGAAAGCAATAGTGCCTGCACGAAAACCGATTCAAAAGAAGAAGGAAATATCCTCACGAATACCTATGCGTGTTCGGACGAGACCCTCGCAGCGTGCACGGAACTCATTGACAAAGGCTGTACGCGCCTTAGGAAACCTGCGTGTGACGCGGCGGTCGATTCCACGTGCGCCCTTAAAGTCGGGCGTGTGCGATGCAGTAACGGCGCGCATTTGCCGTACCTAGAAAATGGGTCGGTGACACCCCAAAGCTCAACGAATCGTGCCGATTCGGAAGGAAAGAAAGACGCGACGCCCCTTCGAAATCTCGAGAACGCCACGACGTCGTGTCGTGTTGTCTCGAGCGTTTGCACCGATACCCAAGCCGGCTGGCGCATCGTCAACGGCGCACGCATTTACGCGACCTGCTGGGCGTACAAAGATACGGTCATCTGTCGCGACTCTCGAGCCAAGTCAACCTGTGAGCGTTTGGAAAAAAACGAGAACTGTCGGCTCACAAGCACCGAGTGCGAGGAAACAATCGACGGGGTGTGCTCCAAAGAAACGCGTCACTACACGTGCGAGGGTCCGAGGGACTCGGTTTTAGAAGGCGAGGGTGAGGCGGTCGATGAAATTGAAATTTCCGAAGGCGTTGTTTCTTACTCAACGTGTTCGGAAATCGAGGGCGATGCGGCGTGTCGCAAAGTGTCGGAGACCTGTGAAGAGAATGGCCGCGACGGTTGCAAAAAGCGGATTCTTACTTACGCGTGCGGTAACGCCGGGGAATCGATTCAAACAAACGATTGCACCGAGCTCGAAGGCAACACCGCGTGCCGCCTTGAGGGTACGGAGTGCACGGGCGTTGATGAAAGCGGCGAGTGCACGATGCTCACGCGTCGCTACGTGTGTGAGGAGGGCAGCAAAACCCTCTCATTGGGTGAGGCGTGTGACGACACCGTTTGTGTCGCCGGACACTGTCAAAAGCGGGAAGAAGCGAACATCAATGCCTTTTTACAAAGTGCGGCCCTTTTGGAAATTGCGCGCGAAGCGACTTCGTACGCCGATGCAGGTAAAGGCATGATTTTCGAAGGGACAGCGTCGCACTGCACAGTTAAAGCCGCCGGTTTTTCGTGCTGCCGACGGGCCGATGCCGCCGATGCCGCTCAGTTTTCCAACACGGGCTTTGAAGTGGCCGTGACGGTGGGGGTAGATGCCGGGTTTGAACTTATTAAAACTGTCGGAAGCCCTTACGTCTACGAGGTCTTAAGTTCGCATGAGGCATTAAGTCCCCTGTTAACGCACCTATACGGGGAAACCGGAAGCGGCGTTTACAGTCCCGATTTTTCGTTTTACGGGGTTTCGGTGGGGGCCGATGCCGCCGGGTCCCTGACGCTTAACTTTTCCCCGGCAGGCTTTTTTGCCGCTGTCGCGATGCAGGTGTTAACGGATTATTTTTCCTGCACGAAAGAAGATCAATTGCATGCGCTCCGGGAAGCCGCGGGCCTTTGTCGGTACGTGGGTTCTTTTTGTGCCAAAAAGTCCGGCCTCGGGTGCCTGGAGAAAAAAGAAACCTGGGTGTGCTTTAACTCGCGCTTGGCGCGCCTTGTGCAGGAAGGAGCAAGGCGGGAACTTAATCTCGGGTGGGGCACGCCCGAAGACCCGCTAACGCGCGGCATTACGCTCGAGGAGTTACAGGGTCTTGACTTTACAAAGATAGACCTCACGGCTGCGATAGGGGAAGTGGCTCGTGTCAATGCCGAAAAATTGACCGGCCAAGTCAAAGATTCTCAAGCCACCGCGTCTCGCGCCAAAGAGCGCGTCACGCAATTAACCGGGGCGCCGGATTCCCCTTACGAGACCTACAGCACCGTCACCGGCAAGTGCTTCACGGCCCGTGGGACTCCGACGCATTGTGCGTCGATTACGGCGGTGCACTAAGTCAAGGATACGCCTATGAAACGTTCTTCATTTTCCGTTTTTCAGTGCCTTGGGGTGGTGCTTTTGGGCTTCACGGTAGCCTTAAGTGCCGCCGGGGCGGCAACACCTTACTTTGAAGCCGATGTGTGGGCCGATCCCGCGCGTCCCTTCCTTTTTTACGGTGAGGGCAAGGTTCCTAAGGCTCCTTTAAAAGAAAAGGAATCGCCCCTAAAACCTCCGAGTATCGCGGGTCTTAAAGCACGAGTTCAAGAAAGGCTCGAAGCGGCCGTCATGGACCCGACCGATGAAAACGTCGCGTCCTACCTTCAGGTCAATGCCCTCCTTTTTGAAAAAGCCGGCCGCTTTGCCGAGCGCTGGCGCGATGTGCTGATTCGCTATCCCGAGTACGATTGGACAGCCTCTCACCCCGTTGTCAATTCCGCTTCCACGACACTCTCTCGCGAGCGCGATGCGACACGAAGCGCGAAATTGACAACCCTCGCAGGCACCTGGGGCTTGGTGTTTTTCGGGGATGCGGGGCGACTCACAGGTCTCATGCGACCGCTTGTCGATCGCTTTGCGGGCATGACGGGGATGGAACTTATTCAAGTTGCTGTCGGGGGGCCCTCGCCCTATCTATCGCGTGCGTACCCCGATATCGGCGTCAGTCGCCGAGCCTCAGGTGGTATTAAAAAACTCCCGGCTCTTGTTCTCATGCACAAAGACGATTCGGATATTGCCCACGCAAGACTTGTTGCCACGGGCGTTGTTGATATTGCCGAACTCGGGCGGCGCGTCGTGCGGCTTGTCGAAGCGCATGAAAGGCAAACGCCCTTTCCCCCGGCGCATGTGAAACACCCCAAAGACCTCGGAGAAATCCCATGATCAAAATGCTTTTTTTTGTTGTCCCGACGTTTTTATGTGTGCAAACGGCCGGGGCAGGCTTTGTCAAAGACTACTTTGATGCCACGCAGGCGATGAGTAATGTTACCGAGGCCGGGGTGCGCGAAGCCGGGGCGGTGACGGCTGTAACTGGCGGGGGTTTTGTCTATCGCACGCCGCGCACGGACTTTGTCCCGTTTTCGGTGACGCCCCCGTCACTTAAAGCCGGGTGCGGAGGTATTGACCTCTTTTTAGGCGCATTTTCCATTCCCTCGCGCGAAGAGTTCGTCTCGTTTTTAAAAAGTGTGGGGACGGCACTCCCGGGTCTTGCGTTTCAGCTTGCGCTCCAAACGATGGCGCCTGACTTAAACGAGCAAGTCGGCAGGTACGCAGATCTTATTCGCTCGTACACCAATCGCTACACCGATAGTTGTGAGGCAGCACGGGCGCTTCTTGAGAACACAGGGGCTGCCGAACACCTAACGCGCGTGGTCGAAGGCGCCAAAAACGCCTTGCGAAGCGATGGGACCGTGGCCGACCAATCGGAAGCCGACCGCCGCGTGCGTGATAACGGAGAAAAAGCGATTGCCGCCGGTCCGGTGCGTAAGGACTCGGGCGGAAACGTTGTCGATGCGCCGGAGATCAACCTGACGTGGGCCCTGCTTTCCGGTGGAAAACTCGGAGCGGCAGACTTTGATTCCGTGTCGCTTCGGGAAACGATGATGACGCTTCTCGGGACAACCATCTTTACGCAAGAAGGAAAAGGCGAAAACGCTGTTCTCGTCGCCCGGGAAATTGCCGGTGTCGACCTGCTCCCGGTTTTATTTAATGAAACTGGCAAAGACGCGTCCCTTGTGAAACTTACGTGTGATGAAGCCAAGCGGTGCCTTGCCCCGGAAAGAAAACCCCTCTATGACACGGACTTAGTCGCAGAACTTAAAGAGGCGGCCGATCACTACCTTGCCGCACTTAAAAGTCGCGATGCCTCCCTTGTGACCGATGACGAGATGCTCTTTTTAGCCTCGGTTTCGTCGGTGCCACTTTTAAGGATTCTCAACCTCGCGTCGGTCGCACGGTACGAAGGGCTTGCCGCCGATATTGTGAGTACCTACGTCGAGGCTGCCGCGTACGAGGCGCTCGTCGGGGCTTTGGAAGCCCTTACAAGTGACATTCGCCGCGTGATGGGTTCCTCTTCAGCGACAACCTTAAGCGCCGAACATGCCAAACATGTTAAAGCCCTGGTGCTGCGCATCAGTGACGTGGAAGAAAGCCTTGCGCTACGGCGAGACAAGGTCGTGCAGGCCATGAATCGCGCCGCCGCGTTTGTCACACAGCTCGAGCACATCGAAAAGAGCCTTAAAAGTAATGCCGCCTTGGATGTAACAGAACTTACTGAGGGAGGCGTTCGGTGACGGAAGTTTTTTACTACGCCTATTGGAACGGTGAGGCGCTTTCAGATGTTTTTAACGCAACGGCCGCTGTGTTCGGGACGGGAGACTTTTCACGCATTACCTCCGTGGTCGTATTGGCGTCCCTCCTATGTGTCGTCGCCTTCGGCGCAATTAAAAACGAGGGGCGGGCGGTAATTCGTTTTGTCGCAGCCGCTGTTCTCATTTGGTTTGTCTTCATTGTCCCGAAAGCCTCGGTCGTCATCTACGACGTGCGAGGGGAAACAACGCACGTCGTTGACAATGTTCCACTCGGGATTGCGTTTCCCGCAAGCTTAGTCAATCGCATCGGGTACTTTCTTGCAACAACCTATGAAGCGGTCTTTAGCCCCGTTGAAGCCGCGCGTTTTACGAGATTCGGCGCCGTGTATCCTGAGCGGGTTTTGGAAGCGCTATCAGCCACAGGGCCCGTGACGCGGAGCACACGAGGTGCATTAAAGAGCGTCATCGAAGGGTGCATTTTGCCCGAGGCCCTCACGGATTCTGCAAAAGCCAACGCCCTTACGCAAAGCGCGTCTTTGTGGGAAACCGTCACGCAAGAGGGGTGGGTCAACCCCGCCAGGAGGGTGGTGCTTGACGGCAAAGGCGTGCTTTCTTGCCCGAAGGCTGTCGCGGAACTTACCACACTATTTGAAACCGAGGAACTTCCGGCCTTAAAACGCATCCTCGGCGCTAAATTGGCGCCCGAGGCCGCCGACCCCGCATCGGCCTTGGCTGCCTCTCTTCCGCAAGCCGAAAGCCTTCTTTACGGGCTTTCGCGCTCGATGGATGAAAGCCTGCGGCAAAGCGTTCTTTTGGCAAGTCTTCCGGCGGCAGCATCCTCGTTTACGGCGCGCGCCGACGCGCCGGCTGCATTGGCTGTTGCACTTTCGCGCGCTCAGGGAAATCTCGCGAGTGAAATCAACTACCGCACCATGGCATCGATTGCCCGCGATGCCCTCCCGAAGATTCGCAATGCCGTCGAGTTTGTGGTCATTGCCTTGTTTCCCGTGTTGGCACTGTTGTCTCTGGCCTCGGGCGCAGCAGCGGGCGTTTTGCTGCGCGGGTACATCTCACTGCTTCTTACTGTGCAACTTTGGCCGGTCGTAGCGAGTGTCGTCAATCACCTCATGATTGCAGCCGATGCAGATCCCTTCGGTGCTCTGGCCCGTGAGTTCGGCGGCAATACTCTCGCGTCTCTTGCCTTAATCCGAGAAACCGGGGCCACAAGTCAGGCCATTGCCGGGGCTCTCATGTGCATGGTTCCCGTGATTACCTATGCTCTTGTGCGTGCAGGGGACGTTGCTGTCTCCTCGCTCGTTTCGGGTCTTATGGCACCGGCACAAAGTGCAGCGGCTTCGCAAGGGGCACGGCTGGCTGCCGGAAACCTTGAGCAGGGAAATGTCCGACTGGGCAATCGCACGGTCAACACCGTTTCTGCCAACAAGCGGGCAGTGGCGGCAGTGTCCGATTCGCCCGATGCCGTGGTGACGACAAGCGCCTACGGAAGTGTGACGCGCGATGGCTCAGGGGCCGTTACCGGTCTAACTCGCACGAAGATCGATTTCGGGGTTCGTCAGGATGCCACTCAGTCGTTGACGCGAACCTCGGGCTCGACACTCACACGCAAGGAAGTGCTAACGCAAACACGCGCCTCGCGTTATATCTATGCCGATGCACTTGTCAGCAGCGACGCTTCCGAACGTGGCTTTGCCTCAGCGCTTCGCGATGCCGTGCAGGAAGGACGAGTGGTAACGCAAGAAGCCAGCGGCGGCAGGTCTTCTGTTACCGGAATCGGGGCGGTGTCACAGGTCGGAACGAGTCGAACAGACACGGTCTCGGAAGGGGTGTCCGTGACGTCGAACGCAGGCATCGGAGCCGGGAATGTCACGTTCCCTTATCGTGACGGAGCAAGCCTCGGGCAAACTGAAGTATCTCAAGCGACAATGCCAATCGGTGAAAGAGTTCCGATGACTTCCGTGTCCGGAAAGAAAAAGCCAATCGGGGCAATCGATTCTCAGGGACAGTACTCCCGTCTCCTAATCGGTTCGCAGGTAGCTGCCCAGGACATGCAGACTCTTATTGATACAGCAACCTCGGGCGGGTCGGCCTCGCGTTCCGTGCAAGCGAGTGAAGCACGGGCAGAGCTCACGCGAGCAGCCGAGCACGTTTCTCGGACACATAGTGACGAAGGCGTTCGCAGTGCCGCCCGTCGCTTTATTCGGAATCTTTCGGCAACCGACGCCCATAGTCTTGAAGAGGGAACGACACTTGCTCGAGGGACCGAGACGGCAGGTGTTTTGTCGCAACACCGAAGCGGAGCAACACGTACGACGGTCGATGAGAGCATCCCTGTGATGCAAGGCGCGATTGAAAGCCAGGGGTCGGCTGAAGGCGTGCTCCGAGGGGCTTATACCGAGGGTTTAACTCCGATCGCGCAAGCTTCTGACAATCGCGCCACTTTAAGCGTTGATCGTCCTGAGAAGTTCGGGGCAGGGACCGTTCCGCCTGTGCTCCCGCAAGTAGCCGATGCATACGAGACATCGGGAAAGACGCTTCAGAAGGCAGCGACATCCCATGCAGCACGCCTGGAACGAGCCGATGAGACGATGCCCTCAACGGTAGCCCCCGGAGAGTTACGGTATCCCGAGAAGGAAGTCGGCTTTGAGCAAGCGTTCGGTGCAGCGCAGGTGTCTATATCCCGAGAGTTGCGTTTGAATCTTTCCGATGCGACCTTTGAGCGCGGCGTCTTGCTCCTGACACGAGAGTCGTATCGGCGAGAGAACCACGATAAGAACTACGCCCTTCGCAATGCGTTTTTCTTTGGCTTAGGGTACTCGGCTCCTTCCGAGATTGCTGCGACTGTTCGAGAGAGGGCGCAAAAGGACGAAGCTTTTGCTCGAAACATCGCTCGAATCGGAAGCCGTCCGCAATCGGAGATTTCCGAGACCGACTGGAAGCAACTTCAGTCACGCTCGGAAAAGTAAAAGGGACGCTATAGGCGATAACCGAGAACAGCGATGACCATTGCGATGCGACGCTCTCTTGGACCTAAAGGGCGGCAGGGAAGAGTTTCAATAATTTGAGCCATAAAAAGAATCGGCTTGAAAAGAAATCCTAAAACGACAAGACTGTACTCGACTAAATAAAGAAATGCAATGAGAATCTTTTTCAAAATTTTCATAAAACCCACCAAGACGCTAAGCAACCAAAAAATCAACCTTACTTATGAAGGTATTATATATGATTCAATATAAAATAAAAGGATTTGAGGAAGAAAAGTTAAATTCCTTTGATTTTCATCAAACTACGAATGTTTTTCTTGAGTTTTTGCATGATCAGCATTGTGAATGCATTTTCGATGCGGTCGATATTATGGAGAAAAATCGTTATTTGAAGTATTTCGGGCCGGCCGTCTATATTCAATTGCGAACAAACGGATTTGTTTATGTCGGAGAAACATTCAATCTCTTTGCTCGGACGATGCAGCACATTCGAAACGGCGTCAAGATTGTCTATATGGGAGCAATTTCCGTCTGGCCTCTTACCAACGACGAGAGAAAAGACACCGAGACGTTTATCATGGGGCGGGCCATGGAAGCCGGGCTTCCGCTTGAAAACACCGACAAACTCGATCAGGCAATGGAAAGCGCACGAAAAGTTCGGGAGCTTAAAAAGAAACTAATGGATTCAATGGAGTGGATTCAAGAAGAGCCTTGATTTTTCCTGATAAAACGCGTTTCTTCTCCGGTTGTCCATGGTAAAATTCAGAGGTAACGCTCAAAATTTTTATTCCTATGAAAAAAGACCTCGCTATCGGATACGATTCCTTCTCGGATTTAATCGGCAACAATTGCTACTATGTCGATAAAACGCAGTTTTTAAAAACTGTGTTGCAGGACAAAAGCAAGGTGATGCTTATTACGCGTCCGAGGCGCTTCGGCAAAACGCTGTTCATGAGTACGCTCGAGAGTTTTTTGCGTATCGACTCGAAGAATCCGGGAAGCACCCATGCTCAGGAAACTCTTTTTGATGGACTTAATGTGAGCAAAGACTCGGAGTTTTGTTCTGAGTACATGGGACAATTCCCGACAGTCTTTGTTTCTTTCAAAGATGTGTATGGCCAGTGTTTTGAAGATGTTCAGCGTTTGATGGCCGAGACGATTCAAGGTGCTTTTTTCCCGTTTCGCTTTTTACTGGAAAGTAAGGAGCTGACGGCACAGGAGCGCAATCTCATTTCGGCTTTTGTCAACCTGGATTTTTCCTTACAAGCCATTCCGAAGGGTTATTTGGAAAAGTCATTGCAAATGCTCGTGAGCGCTCTTGCAAAGCACTTCAAGAAACCGGCGGTTCTTCTGATTGACGAGTATGACGTACCGCTGGCGAAGGCAAGCAAGAAGTCCTATTACGACGCCGTTTTGAACATGTTGCGTCAAATGCTCTCGCAAGTACTCAAGCCTCGAGACGTTTCTCAAGAGATAGCCTCGCAGTCCTATCTAAAAAAAGCCATTCTGACGGGGTGCTTGCGCGTGAGCAAAGAGAGCATCTTTACGGGGCTCAATAACCCGGCGATTAATACCGTTTGGTCGGAAGACCTAAGTTTGTCTGATTCTATCGGGTTTACGCCGATGGAAGTTTCTCAGTTGCTCGATTACTTTGGACTCACTTCGCGTTCGGAAGATGTCAAGCTCTGGTATGACGGATACAAATTTGCTGGAAAAGACATTTATTGTCCGTGGGATGTGATTAATTTTGCAGACCAAGCCATCAAGAGCGGGAAGCCCCGAACGTTTGAGCCGAGAAACTACTGGGCCAACACGGGTAGCAACGAGGCTATACAAGATTTCTTAGGCTTTCTGGGTGAACAAGATGCCGAGAAAATGCAGACGTTGGTTGACGGTAGCTCAATTGAAATTGATGTCAATGATCAACTCAATTACGGCAACATGAAAGAGCATCGCTCGCAGGACTTTTGGACACTGCTCCTTGCCACAGGTTACCTGACGCTTGTCAATTCTTCTCCGAAGGGTTCCTCGAATACGACGTACGAGGTGAAAATCCCCAATCGGGAGATTCTTGAAACGTTCAAGACAAACATTCAAGCGTATTTTTCAACCGGTAACCCGTCGTATGCTCAGAGTGCACAGACAATCGTTCATGCTATTCTCGCCGGTCGCACAAACGAGGTCTCGGTGCTTCTCAAGACGCTTTTACGCGGATTTGTTTCGGTCAGAGATACAGCAACGAAGGCTCCCTCGGAGAACTTTTATCACGGTTTTTTAAACGGGATTTTTTCCTGTGCCGGTTCTCTTGTGAGCAACTACAAATCGCAACCGGAAGCCGGAAACGGATATGCCGATATCGCTTTTCTTTCAGAGACGACGACCGGGCGTATCGGTGTCGTTATCGAGATTAAGTACTGTAAAGATCCGGATAATCTGTATGAAGCCGCCGAAGCCGCGATTTCTCAGATTCACGGGAAGGGCTATGGCGCATATTTTGACAAATTGGGTTGCCCACGAAAACTTGTCTACGGGATTGCCTTTTGTCGCAAGGATTGCGCAGTTACCTCCGGGGAGCTTCTCCATGGCTCTTAGCCGATGACAAATTGCCGCAAAGGCATTTTGAGTTGTGGCATGAATAGGGTCGGCGCAGGCTAATCTATAAGGGCAAGAGTCGACAGGAGAACTCTTCGGGAAAACCGACGGATATCAAACCTCCTTAGCCCCATAGCCTTGGCTGTATAATTCGGTCCACAACGAAAGGAAACGACTCGGGGGATAAGTTTCCGCACATCTTTGTTCGCACTTTTGCGCTCGAAATCTCCATGTTTTTCAAGGGTCGGTTTGATTTTCTTGATTAATAAATTGCAACACGACGGATTTGTGGTTTAGCGATGCAAAGTGATGCAAAGACACGGGCTTTGATGTCCGTTCTGATTATCGGTTACTTTATTGCAACCGGAGTTCTTTTCGTTTTTGCCTGGTTTGCCTTCCTCGAGAATAACGGGATTGTCATTTACGACAAGTACAACTGGTACGTGACGGCTTTGTATCTTGTTCTGACTGCCTTTTTAGATCGAACCTACAGTGCCTTCCGAGTCTCGTACCTAAAACCGAGGCGCCTGATTTTTTCGCAACAGGTGGCGTCCTTCGTGGCCGTTTTCCTCGTTTATGCGCTTGTGTCGGCGGTTTGGGCGGTCCTTTTAAGCCCGGTTCCGTTTCTTTTGCTCCTTTTAGCGCAAACGCTTGTCAATGTCCTTTGGTCGTATGCCGCCGATGCCTTGTGGTTTCACTTTCATGCACCGCTGAGAACCTACGTTTTATACGGGAACAAAGATGACCTCGTGCGGCTCTCGGAGATTTATCGCTTCACGCGTAAGTTTCATGTGGTTAAAGAACTTGCCGTAACGCCCGATACCGTCACACAAGTCTTAGCCGAGACGCCCGATGCCCAGGCGCTCTTTGTCGTCGGGGCGTCCGAGGAGATTCGTAATCGCTTGATGATGCATTGCCTGGAGCACTCGGTCGAAGGCTTTTTCCAACCGGAAATCCAGGACATCATTCAAGCGGGTGCCAAACAGATTCACTCGTTCGGAACACCCTTGATGGGCGTGGGAGGGCCGACGCCGGACCCCTTATACATGATTGTCAAGCGTATTTTGGCGTTTTTCTTTGCTCTGATTTTTCTGGTTCTTGTGAGCCCGATTTTGATCGGAGCCGCTCTTGCGATTCGTGTCTTTGACCCGACGGGGCCCATCATCTTTACGCAGCAACGCATGGGGCGCAATTTAAAGCCTTTTACGTGCTACAAATTTCGGACGATGTCCATGAAAGCTCCGCACGACTGTCCGGCATCAGCGATGGATGCCAATTCCTATCTTTCACCTTTGGGGCGGTTTTTGAGGGAGTCTTCCATCGACGAACTCCCACAAATCTTGAATATCCTTAAAGGTGACATGTGCTTTATCGGACCGAGACCGTTGGCGATGACGGAAAGTAAGCTGATTTCGCAAAGAAAACTCCTCAGAATTTATCAACTCTATCCGGGGATTTCGGGGCTCGCGCAAGTTTCGGGGCGCAATGCCGTGAACGACGCCGAAAAAGTAACGTTCGATTACGAGTACTTGGCGAAGTTTTCTCCGCTCCTAGACATTAAGATTTTCTTTAAGACCGTGCTTTTCGTGCTGATGCGAAACGGCGTGTACGTTAAAAAGACAGGATGGCGAGACCAATGAAAGCCATCCTTGTCACAGCCTTTGTCAGTTACGAGCCCCGTCTTCGGCTCGTTAAAAATGCTCTGGAGTCACTCGGGGTGACGTGTCAGGTGCTTACGACCGATTTTGACCATCGGGCAAAAGCGCATCGCACGACAATTCCTGCGGGATTTATCGCTTTGCCCACACGCCCGTATGCAAGCAATATTTCTCTTTCGCGCATCCTCTCGCATCGAGATTTTTCTCGTAAGGCTTTCGCTGCCATCGAAAAGGAAAAGCCCGACCTTCTTTACGTCCTTGTGCCGCCGAACTCATTAGCCGACAAGGCGGCGCACTACAAGGCGCGTCACCCGGACGTGAAACTTATCCTCGATGTCTGTGACCTGTGGCCCGAGGCTTTGCCGCGCCCGATTCTTAAAAAAGCCCTCTTTCCTGCGATGGCTTTTTGGCAAGCACTTCGAGATAGGAGCCTTGCGAAGGCTGACGGCGTTTTCACCGAATGCGATTTCTTTCGAGATCAGCTTGCCTTCCCGAAAGCCGAAACGGTTTATTGGGCTACACGCGATGCTGGGCGCCCGGGGACGCCGGACCTTTCGGACGAGCAAATGGACCTTGCGTATTTGGGATCGATCAATAACATCCTATCGATTGGCGCCTGCGAAGAGCTTATTTCCCAACTTGCGCTCCACATTCCCGTGACAGTCCACGTCATCGGTGCCGGGGAAAGAAAAGAAGCTTTTCTTGCTGCCCTACAAAAAGCCGGAGCCCGTGTCGTGGACTACGGTCCCCTTTACGATGAGGAGCAAAAGCGCGCCGTGTTTTCACGATGCCGTTTCGGGCTTAATCTCTTGCGCCCCGGCGTTGCCGTCGGCCTTACGATGAAGTCGGTCGACTACTTAAAAGCCGGATTGCCCCTTATTAATAACCTACCGGGGGACACGGCGCGCTTTGTCCAACGCAAAGGCGTGGGTCTTAATACCCCGCCTGCAACCGCCTGTGACGTTCTTGCGATGACGCGTGCTGAGCTTTTGGCAGCCCGCACTCGGGCTCGGGCACTTTTTGAGAGATTTTTCTCGGAAAGCGCCGTTATAGCGCGCGTTACTAGCCTCCTGACGCAAATTTTGAGGGGGGGGGTAAGAGGTCTTTTTCCGCGCTGTGCGGAGGCATTTCACGCAAGTTTTGCGTTGCCGTAGGGTAGCTTATGCAACGCAAGATTCTCATTCTGACCAACAAAGCTCGCATGATGCTCGTTTTTCGGCGCGAGATGCTCGCCGCTTTAAGACGCACGTACGACATTGTTCTTGCCTGTCCGAAAGACCCCTCCGCGGAAAAGGGCTTTACCGACCTTGGGATTCGTACCCTAAATGTCCCCGTCGACAGGCGAGGAATGAACCCGGTTAGGGACGCGCTTTTATTTGTCCGTTACCTTCGCCTTTTGCGTGAGGAGCGTCCCGATGCCGTCATCACCTTCACAATTAAGCCCAATATTTACGGCGCCTGGGCTGCTTCCCTGTTGCATATCCCCTGCATTGCGATGGTCGAGGGGCTGGGAAGCGCTTGGAGCGGGCGGGTGGCGCCTTTCGTGCGGCGTCTTTACGCCGCAGGCCTTAAGAAAGCCCGATTGGTTTTTGTTTTGAATGGTGAGATTTTCTCGGAGTTAAAGGGTGTCGGCATTGACCCTTCCGTGATGAAGACCCTACCGGGGATGGGGGTGAATCTGACGTACTTTACGCCGACGCCGTACCCGAGCGATAACCCGCCGTCGCTTTTGACCATCGGACGCGTGATGCGCGAAAAGGGCTTTTCGGAGTTAATCCGGGCAGCGCACGTTCTTAAAAAGGAACTTCCGAACCTTGTTTGGCACGTGGTCGGTGCGCCCGAAGAGCGGGAAGCAGCGCTTTTATTGCAATTAAAAGAGTGCCCCAATGTCGTTGACCACGGACCAGCCAAGGATGTCCGTCCTTACTATGCCCTCTGTCACGCTACTACTACCACGTACCATGAAGGCATGAGTACGGTGTGCCTTGAGGCTGCCGCCAGTGCGCGTCCGGTTTTAGGAACTCGCGTACCGGGCGTCACAGAAACCTTTATCGAAGGAAAAACGGGGCTTGGCATGGACGCAGGCAACAGTGCCGATACCGTTCGCGTGATTAAAACCTTTTTTGCGCTTTCCAATCAGAAACGCTCCGAGATGGGAAAAACCGGTCGTGCGTGTATTGAAGAGCACTTTGACCGCAATAAAGTGACGTGGAGTTACTTTACGGTTCTTGAGTCCGTGTACGCCAAAGACGATCCCGAGGCGCTCGATGCGGCCTTAGAAAGCATCGCGCAAAGTACGCATTTACCCGAGGCGGTGGTTCTTGTGAAAGACGGCACGCTCCCTGAGGCCCTAGAGCGCATTGTCGCGAAGTGGCAGGGGGGGGGTGAGCTCAAGCTTTGCCTCGTCGGATATGCGCAAAATCAAGGCGTAGCATTCGCTCTGGCGTATTGGCTCGGTCTTCTTAGGGAATCCTTCCCGCACCGCAAACTCCAACCGGATTTTCAGGTGGGCTGACCATGAAAATCCTGGTTGTCTGCCAGCATTACTGGCCTGAAACATTTCAAATTACCGACATCTGCGAAGGTCTGGTTCGTCGTGGTCATCAGGTCACAGCGTTAGTCGGGTTACCTAACTATCCAGTTGGAACGGTTCATCCGGACTATCGCTTCGGGAAGAATCGAAATCAGGAAAGAAACGGTGTTCGCATCATCCGGAGTTTCGAAATCGGACGTGGGCATAACCCGTTTACTCTGGCGCTGAATTACTACAGTTTTGCATTCAGCGCGACTCGAATCGCCACGCAACTTGACGAGTCGTTTGACCTGGTTTTTGTCTATCAACTTTCTCCTGTCCTGATGTCCATTCCCGGCATTTGCTATGCCGAAAAACATAAAGTCCCTTTGGTTCTTTATTGCTGCGATCTTTGGCCCGAATCCATGAAAGTTATCTTGGGCAATCACCTCAAGATGGTTTTCAATTACTACAAACGACTCAGTCAAAAAATCTACGCAAAAGCAAACCGGTTGATTGTTCAGTCGCCGGCATTCTTGGAGTATTTCAAGACGGTTCACGGTATCGCCGCTTCAAAAATGGAGTACGTACCGCATTTTGCGACCGGCGTTGCGGATGCGAATCTTCAAAAACTCCCTCATGCGGGGATTAACTTCTTTGTCATGGGCAATATCGGCCGCGCTCAGGATGTTCCGGTTATTTTAAATGCCGTCCGATTCATGAAAGCGACAGGTCCCTTTACCGTTCATTTTGTGGGCGACGGGGCTTGCCTACATCAGTCACAAGACTATGTTGCAAAGTTTCATTTGCAAAACCGTGTCGTTTTTCACGGCAAACGTCCCGTTGAAGAAATGAATGCGTTTTATGCCGTTGCCGATGCGTTCATCCTGACACTTAACGGTGATACGTGGGTCGGAACGACGATTCCTTCCCGTCTTCAAGGGTACATGAGTGCCGGGCGACCGATATTTGCTGCCATTAACGGCGGAGCGCGTTATGTCATCGAAGATGCGCAGTGCGGAGCTGCGGTCCCGGCCGGAGACTTTAAGGCGTTGGCAGCTTTGCTTGATGAATTTATTGACAAGCCGCAGGTCTATGCGCAATGCGGACAAAACGGGAAGGCCTATTTCAACGAGCATTTTTCCAAGGAAACCTTTCTTAATTCACTTGAACGGATTTTCAACGATGTCCGAAAGGAAGATAACGATGTTCACAAATAAAACGCTTTTAATCACCGGAGGAACAGGCTCTTTCGGACATGCCGTCTTAAAGCACTTCATGCATAGCGACATCGGAGAGATTCGGATTTTTTCACGAGATGAAAAAAAGCAAGACGATATGAGACACGTGTTGCAGGCCGATTACCCGTCGCTTGCCGGAAAGGTCAAGTTTCATATCGGTGACGTGCGGGACATGCAGTCCGTGCGCGATGCCATGCACGGCGTCAATTTTATTTTCCATGCGGCCGCGTTAAAGCAGGTTCCCTCCTGTGAGTTCTTTCCGATGCAGGCGGTTAAAACGAACGTCATCGGAACGGACAATGTGCTCCATGCAGCTATTGACGAAGGCGTTGAAAGGGTTGTGTGCCTTTCCACGGATAAAGCGGCCTATCCGATTAATGCGATGGGAACCTCCAAGGCCATGATGGAAAAAATCATCTATGCCAATGCCCGTAACGGAGCGGGACGAACAACCATCTGTTGCACGCGTTACGGTAACGTGATGTGCAGTCGCGGAAGCGTGATTCCGCTTTTTATCGACCAAATTCGTGCCGGCAAACCGATTACCGTGACCGACCCGGCAATGACACGGTTCCTGATGAATTTAGATGAGGCCGTGGAGTTGGTTGAATTCGCATTTAATCATGCTAACCCCGGAGATCTCTTTATCCAGAAGGCCGATGCCTCGACCATCGGAACGTTGGCCAAGGCTGTTCAGACACTTTTCGGGGACACGGGAATTAATGTAATCGGCACGCGTCATGGGGAAAAACTTTTCGAAACACTGATGACTCGCGAAGAGAGACTGCGCGCGCAGGACATGGGAAAATACTTCCGAGTGCATGCAGATACCCGCGATCTCAATTACGATAAGTTTTTCGTCAAAGGTGAGGTTCGGACGATGGCCGATGAGGCGTACACGAGCCACAACACGAAACGCCTTGACTTGGAAGGGACAATTCAAAAAATTCAAACAGCCGAATACGTTCAGAAAATGCTCAAAGGCGATAAGGTTCAAGCGCAATGAAATTTCTTGTCTTAGGATGCTCGGGGATGGCAGGTCACGTCATCTCGTTGTATTTGAAAGAGCAGGGGCATTCCGTCGCCGGCTTTAGCCGACGTCGCGTTGATTTTGTCGAGAACATCAATGGAGATGCGACGGATACCGCATTGCTGACACGGATTGTTTTGCAAAACTCTTATGACGTCATCATCAATGCTATCGGGATTCTCAACCGTAATGCCGAAGAACATAAAGATAGGGCGGTCTTTTTAAATGCGTACCTGCCGCATTTTTTGGCGCAACTGACCGAATCGAAGAAGACGCGTATTTTTCACATGAGCACGGACTGTGTCTTTAAGGGAAATACCGGCCCCTATACGGAAAAGTCAATTCCCGATGGGGAAACCTTTTATGACCGTACGAAAGCGCTCGGGGAAATTGTTGATTCCAAAAACCTCACGCTTCGTTGCTCGATTGTCGGACCTGATATTAATGAGAACGGCATCGGGCTATTTAATTGGTTCATGAAGCAAAAGGGGACGATTCTCGGGTTTACGCACGCTTTCTGGACCGGACTGGCGACAACAGAATTAGCACGCTTGATGCTTTGTGCGGCAGAGCAGGGAGCAACCGGGCTTGTCAACCTTGTCCCTTCCCACCATATTTCAAAATGCGATTTGCTCGGGTTGTTTAACCGGACTTTTCGTAAAAATTCAGTGACGATTGTTCCGTACGATAAGGTCAGGTTAGATAAGAGTCTTACGAGAACAAATTACGCTTTGCCGTTGCCGGTTAAAGATTATCCGGAACAAATTGAGGATATGCGTCGATGGGTTTCCGAGCACCGGAAGTTGTACCCGAACTATGCCGAGGTGATGAATGGATACTGAGAAACTTCGTTTGATGATTATTGTCGGAACGCGCCCGGAGATTATCAAACTCTCTGCTGTCATAAAGAACGCGGAGACCTTTTTCGAGACGATTCTTGTTCATACAGGGCAAAACTACGATTACGAGCTCAACAAGGTTTTTTTCGAAGAGTTGGAGATTCGTAAGCCGGATTACTATTTGGGCGTTGTAGGGAGCCATCTGGGCGAAACGATGGGCAATGTTATTGCTAAATCCTATGCCCTGATGGAAAAGACACGACCGGATGCGCTTCTTGTTCTCGGAGACACTAATTCCTGCCTTTGTGTGATTGCCGCGAAACGCCTGAAGATTCCGGTTTTCCACATGGAGGCCGGGAACCGTTGCAAGGACGAAAACCTTCCGGAGGAAGTGATTCGTCGTATCGTCGATGTGACAAGCGATGTGAATCTGTGTTACTCGGAGCACGCCCGACGGTATATTTTGCAGTCCGGAGTTCGTCCGGAATATACGTTTGTTGTCGGTTCCCCTATGGCAGAGGTTCTTACAAACTATCAGGCAAAGATTGAGGAGAGCTCCATTCTCTCGGACCTTGCTCTTGAACCCGGAAAGTACTTCCTGCTTTCCGCACACCGGGAAGAAAACATCGATAACGAGAAAAACTTTTATAGCCTTGTTGAGGCGATAAATGCCGTTGCCGATGCTTATCGATTGCCGGTGCTCTATTCATGCCATCCGCGATCTCAAAAATTTATCGAAAAAAGGGGTGTTCACTTCCGTCCCAATGTCATCCGACATAAGCCATTGGGCTTTTTTGACTACAACAAGTTGCAACGGGAGGCGCTTTGCGTCATTTCCGATAGCGGAACGTTGCCGGAGGAGGCAGCGTTTCACGGTTTTCCGGCAGTTTCGATTCGTACGTCGACAGAGAGACCTGAAGCCGTCGATAGTGGGGCTTTTGTAATCGGGTCGATATCTGAAAAGGCGCTCAGACAAGCGATTGAGTTGGCCGTTTGTATGAAGCGTGACGGAACCGGTGCCTCGCCGGTTTCTGCTTACGAAGATCGAAATGTCAGTAGCAAGGTTCTTAAGATTATCCAAAGCTATACGGCTGTGATTAATCGTATGGTGTGGCGAAAGTGACCTCATAGTTGACAATATCGCTTTTGCTAAGACTATCCACTTTTAGAGTTCTCCAAAACTGTTGCGGAAGACAGGTGATTTCCTCCCGTTTCAAAATTGTGTAAGAAACACGGAGGCGGTATCATCTGCCGTCAAGGAGACCGAGCATGAGCGACGTAATAGCGACTATCTGGGATTTTGATAAGACTCTGATTTCTTCCTATATGCAAGATCCTATCTTTAAGCACTTCGGTGTCGATGGGAAACGTTTCTTGGAGGAGAACAATAAAGAGATTCATGATTACGAGGAGGAGGGGTTCACTGTTAATCATGATTCTTTCTACCTGAATCGCTTCATACGAATGAGCCAGAAAGGGTAGCCTTTTGATGGTCTCAACAATAAAATGCTCATGCAGTTCGGAAAAGACCTCACGTTTTATAACGGCGCTATAGATTTACTTAAAGAAATCGGCGACCTCAACAATAATGAAAGATATAAAGAATTTGGGATTCATTTCGAAAACTACATCATTAGCACAGGTTTTAAACGTGTAATTGAGGGGTCCGCTGCGAGTTCGTATGTAAAGAAGATTTGGGGCGCTGAGATTATCGATAAAAAGGGTAGCGACGGAAAGACTCGTTTGTTTGAAGTTGCCTATAGTCTTGATAACACGTCAAAGCCCCGCGCCTTATTTGAGATTAATAAAGGCGTTGGTGTAGTCCAAGGGTCAAGGATTGATGTCAATACAAAGATTGACAAGGAACAAAGACGTGTTCAGTTCTGCAATATGGTTTTTGTTGCAGATGGACCAAGTGATGTCCCTGTGTTTTCCATCATTAATCAAAACAAAGGATCCACGCTAGCCGTTTATCCCAAAGGCGATGCAAAAGCATTTCGTCAGGTAGACACATTACGCAGGGATGGGCGAGTTCAAATGATTGCTGAGGCAGATTACACAAAAGGCTCGAGCGCATATTTATGGATTTTCGAGCGCTTGCAAGAGCAAGCGAACGTAATTATTGACAGAGTAAAAGCCCGATATTCTTTGAACCCAGGTACGCCTCAGCATTTAGTCTGAATGAGGGGCGACAGACGTGACTTTTGCTTTGTCGATGAGAAAACGTAAAAAGGACTTCCGTTTTCTGCCACACAATGACCAATCGGTACGGTCAGAATGTTTCGCCCGGAGCGATGTACTGATGTATAACTAACATTAATCCTCTCAAGAACATAAGGTCTCGACTCGGAAAATAGAATTATTTACGCGAATTGGTTTAAGAATTTCAAACAGTAACAAGAAAATAGAAAAACTAGTTGAGCCGAAAAAACAACTTCAAGGTTTTTTCTTTGTCACCCTTGTCAATAACCCTTTATTGATAAGAGCAGAACATCCATGAGGGCGAGGCTTACGTTTTCTCGTGCTCAAGTATGAAGAGCCTCGTGGTCGGGCTTCACTTGCACACACACAGGCGAAAATGTCAGAGAGAGTTTTACGATTAACTAAATTTCTGCGGTTGCAGTTAAGCGAATTGCGTTACGAAAATTTGAACGAAGTAGAGACGCTGTTTCTACATTTTAGATAACAAGGAAATTTCAGATGGATTTGGTCAGCGTTATCCTGCCTGTCTACAACGTTGAAAAATATGTTGAAAACTCACTCCGTTCTGTGATAGGCCAAACATATCCAGACATTGAATGTCTCATCATTGACGATTGTGGTACAGACAGGAGTATGGATGTTGTTGAAAACGTGTTGGCGCACTCCAATTTAGCCGGAAAAAAAATTAGAATACTCCGTCATGAAAAGAATCGGGGACTGTCCGCCGCTCGCAATACGGGATTGGACTACGCAGAAGGAACGTATATTTTCTTTTTGGATTCTGACGATAGTATTCGACCTAATTGTATTGAAAAACATGTTGAGGCAATTTCCAAGGATAATGCAGATTTTAGTATAGGCAATACACATCTTGTTGGCGGAAAGTCTGTTCATATACATGCAATAAAACAAGAGATTAGCTTAGAAAAGCCCCTTCTGTCATTTTTAAAGCATGAGTGGGATGTTAGTGCTTGTAATAAGTTGTACCGTGCCGAGTTTCTAAGGAAAAGCAGTCTTACTTTTACGGAAGGTCTTATTTTTGAAGATATCCTTTGGTCTTTTTGCTTGTCTATTGTTTCAAAGAAAATTTGTGTTGTTGAAGATGCGTTTTATGACTATTTCATTCGCGAAAACTCAATCACGAAGAAAAAAAACAATAGTAACAAGATTAACTCTATGATTTATATAGTTCGTACAATGTCTAAATTGAGTCAGAGCTTCTCTGACGAGGAAAGTGCATTGTTGATGAAATATTCTGGACGACTAAAATTTAATACATCATTGCTCTTGCTTAATTTTGAAGGAACAAGGGACGAGTGTAAAGCTTTTTACTCTGAGATAAAAACACTTCCTGGGAAAGGATTGTTTAATAATATTCTATGCCTTCCTTTTGCTTTATTTAATGCGATATTTAAGCCGCTTTATTCGTTATATAAACTAATTGCACTTGCGCTTGGATAAAATCTTTTTGAGTTTTAGCTTGCTTGAGAGTGTCTGACATAGGCTATTAAACGTATTTTGTAATTTGACGGTCAAAAAGAGCAAATTAACTTTCTGATGGATTGCACGAATGAACTGTTTTGAAAGGATTGTTAAACTTTATTGGAATATTCCCTTTATTCCACAAAAAATGAAGGAGGCATTCTTTTACTTCATAAAGTCTCGAGTGAGGGGATCTAAGGCGGGTTCGGAGGATAGTCGCGTTTTCCGACGATTCGCTCAAGAGCGCTTTGATGTACAGAGTCTGAATAACTCGTTCTCAATTGATTATCCGAGAGTTCCTCATGTTACGTTAACATCTGAGGATCCTAAGCTTATAGCCTTTTATCTTCCGCAGTTTTATCCTGATTCCCATAACGAAGCCTGGTGGGGGAAGGGGTCGACCGAGTGGACCAATACGACCAAGGCAACGGCTCAGTTCATTGGTCATTACCAGCCGCGACTTCCTGGAGAGTTAGGCTTTTATGATTTGAGGATTCAAGAAGATATTTATCGGCAAATTGAGTTGGCAAGGTTTTTTGGAATTTTTGGTTTTTCCTTTTATTACTACTGGTTTGATGGTGAGAGATTGCTTGACGTACCATTAGACAACTTTGCCAACGATGAAAGCATCGATTTCCCATTTTCTTTGTGTTGGTGCAACGAAGATTGGACTCGTCAATGGTCTGGATCAAGTAATACAACTTTAATTGCGCAGAGCCGAACGGAGGAGAGTTATCGACGTTTTATTCATTCCGTATTACCGTATTTAGGGAAGAAAAATTACATACGTATTGATGGACGTCCGATTCTTACCATCTATCGACCCGATGATATTCCTGCGCCGGAAAAAACGATTTCTTACTGGCGCCGTGTTGTTAAAGAGGTGCTTGGAGAAGACCTTTATTTGATTGCCTCTATTGGACTTGCAAAGCAGTACAACACAGATTACACCGTCTATGGCTTTGACGCTATGAGTGAGTTTTCTCCCGGACCACAACTACCCAGTATGCATGATATATCGCAAGAAAAAGAGTTTGTATGTAAAGTTTGGCAAGGCTTAGTTTATGACTATCCTCGATTCATTCGTGAGAGAGCCTACCTCAGAAATCCTTTAAAAAAGCTATTTCGTGCAGTGACTCCTATGTATGACAATACGGCAAGACGAGCTAATCGAGCACTCGTTTTGGATGGGGCAACCCCCACACTTTATAAAACGTGGCTTACGGACGTGGTTGTCGAAACAATGAAAAATACATCATTGGATGATAAGCTGATTTTTATTAACGCTTGGAATGAGTGGGCCGAAGGTGCGTATCTAGAGCCCGATTTAAAGTGGCAGTATGGGTACTTGGAAGCTACGGCCGATGCACTGAAAGAAGCGAGGAGACGTATGAAACTGAAAAGCTCTGGGGGGGGGTAAGAGCCTTGATTTAATTGGTCTTTTTGCGGCCAATGCTGATTTTGAGGCGGCCGCATGAAAAACACCGACACAATTTACAGTCAAACCGTTGACATTCTCGTTGCAACGTATAACGGCGAAAAGTACATTCGCGCGCAACTGCTGTCGCTGCTCTTTCAATCGCACGAAGCGATTCGCGTGCTGGTTCACGATGACGGGAGCACGGACGCAACGCGCGAAATCGTTCGTGAGATTGCGGCGAAGGATTCCCGCGTCACACTCATTGAGGACGGCGTGCGGTGCGGAGGAGCGGGGAAAAACTTCATGCATCTATTGAAGTTTTCCACGTCCGATGTCGTGATGTTTTGCGATCAGGACGACATCTGGTTTGACAATAAAGTTTCCGCGATGCTTGAGGTTTTGATTAAAAAGGATCCCGCTATTCCGCAAGTCATTTGTTCGGAAGCTTATGTGTGGAATCCTAATCGAGGAATTGACGGGACTGTTTTGAGTGGTCATCCAAGGCACTTAAATGATTTATTGTTTTTAAATGGCGGAGGCATTCAGGGCTGTGCAACGATGTTTAACAAGCGAATGAAAGAGTATCTTTTGCGTTGGAAGGGAAACTTATGGATGCATGACCATACCTTATCGCTTGTTGGTTTAACAATAGGATGTGTGTCCTATATGCCCTCGATTTTAATGTTGTATCGCAGGCATACTGGGGCGGTGACTGGAAAACTTCGGATGAGGACGAGTCCTTTGTCTGCGTTCATTACAAATCGAAGATGTCCCGTTGTGCCTTTGGGCGTCTATGACGCTGTAAAAAAATTTTGGGAGTTGTATGGAGATGAGCTTAATCAATCGGATAGGGCGGTTGTTAGTGCCTATCTTCGCATGAAGGAAGAATCCGTTTTTTATAGGTTGGTTGAAGTTCTGCGATATCGATTTCGTATTCACGATACCTTGTTGGGGCTCATTCTGAAAATTATTCTTCGACCTTACATGAAAGGTATTGGCCCTGGAGGCGCGTTTTCGTAATCTTTTGGACTGCAGGTTCATGGGCTATCCATGCTTTAAAAAGGGAAAGAATTACACTTCCTTTCTTCAAGACTTGGTTGAATTTTTGAGCACACGAGTTGACGTCACTTATTTGCCGAGACAGGTTTAACTATAAAAGCTTATGAGCAAGGAAAGGTTATTGTATATCATAAAGCAATGCAGTATAGAGCATCCTGAGGAGGTTCGAGCGCTTTGCGCAGAGGGGCTTTACGGATTTTCTTCGCACAATCGAAAAAACTATGTGCAAATTTCGAAGGGGATTTTTGTTAATAAGAAAACCTCGACACAAGCTAAGTTATGGACAATAAGAAACTTGCTCAAGGAATGCGGAATACCTTATTCGGAATTGCACTTTAATCTCAACCAGAGATTCGATAGGGAAAATTCAAATAATGAATAGATTGTTATTGAAGACGTGTGATTCGATTTAAACTGAATTTTGAGTATGTAAATTCAGCTTCTCGTAATTAAATATAGGAATTACATTGGATATGATTGGTAAGCTATCTACAGAGAAGCTCTATGCGATTCAAAGGGGAATTCTTTTTCTGGTTGTTTTGCTTTTTCCGATTCAGACGATTCTTTTTTATCAAAAGTCGTTTGTGAGCACATTTTCGTTTTACGGACAAATCTCTTCGATTCCGCTTCTTATCGGTTTGGTGCTTGCTATTCTGACGTGCATACGGGAACATACAGTTAAAAAGCTGCTTTTTCCTGTTTTGGGAATTGCTGTACTCTATGTCTTACTTGGCGCACTCATTTCCTTGCATTCGATTTATGAGTATTCTGCAATCGGATCCTTCGACGCAGCAACTTTTGGAGAAACGCCGAAAATACGTCTTTTAAAGGGATGGCTCTCTGCACTCGGGATTGCGAGCGATGCAATCCTTTATGGGACAATCATACTCATGCGTGATACGTTAAATTCCGTACGCGAGATTGTGTTTGCTTTCGGCATGGTTGTGTGGATTGCCTTTTTGTCGCGGAAAGATTTCCTTGGAACTTTTGAGACAGCGAGGAAGGCTGTCCTTTGGAGCACGGCTCTTTTAACTCCTTACCTTGTTTGTGAGGTGTTGCACTTGTTCGGCATGGGGGGGGCAACACACGTGCTTAAGTCAATGAATTCAGTCCTTTATGAGCCAGGTGCTTTTTTGGGATGGTACCCTCCGCTTGTTTCTCCGAATCAGATTCGCGGGACGTGGACGGAACCGGCGTACTTTGCAATTTGGCTTGCGTTTGCAGTTCCTTTTTTTGTTTCGTACTTTTTTAAAGACGGACTCACGTCCCTTAAAAAGGGTGTGATGGTCTTTTCGCTTTTTACCGCAATATTCAGTATCTGGTTCATGACGTACTCGAGAACGGCGATTGTTTTAATGGCGGTTCTTGTGGGATTTTACCTATTCTTTGCTATTCTTTTCCACACACGTGAAAACTGGGAGAAAGCGGCACTTCTTGTTGTAACGTGTCTTTTAGGATTCTTTATCACTTCAACTTGGGGGCCACAGGAAGTCTCTCGCCAGGCTTCCATTAAGAAGCAAGTTGCGGCGAGTGCAGTAGTGCCTCAGCAATCTAAGGGGCTATCTTCAAGTTCCGTAACAGGCCAGAAAAAGAATGAAAAGAGAGCGACCCCTGCTGTGAATAAAGGGCAGGAGAGCTCGGCAGAGTCGGTTTTATTTAAAAACACAGTAAAAAGTACTGTCGATGCTAAATCGCGAAGTAATCCTGTCCGCCTGGAGGACTTTTTGATTAATATCGAAGTTTTTAAAGACCATCCAATAGCAGGGGCTGGGGATGTTCTTGCATCGGCAATTTGTATTCGAAAGATGAAAGCATATCCAATGACTCTGACGAGTGAAAACCAAACACGCCTTTCAGATACTATTGAAAAAGGGCTATTTCAAAGTGAAGTAAGTAGTACTCCCTTTACAGTTGTGGGTATGCTTGCTAATCGTGGGTTATTAGGATTCATTTCTGTATATCTACCAATTTGTTTTTTGGGGATTGCACTTGTGATGAAGATTTTTAAATTAAAATTAGTTTACAGACAAGTTGGAATTACACTTTTAATATCGTTTTTCTGCGTTCTGCTTTCTGTTTTTACACGTGGGATTAAGTTTTATGATTTCTGGTGTGTTGCGGGGCTTGCATTTGGCTTTTTATTGTGCCCAAAACCAAGTCTAGAAAACACATTAAATTGTAATTAAAAATATCCTGGCTTCGATATTAGATGCTTTTACTTTTCAGTCGATGAGTGAACAAATTAAAAATATTTAAAATTGCAGTTGACTCAAATTTCAGCTTGTGGTAAAGATGTCGGAAGGCTTTTAAGTAATGAATAAAATACTTCAGGCAGGTATTGGATATACTGTAGCAAATATCTTAATCAAAGGGATAGGATTCCTTACGCTTCCTGTTTTTGCCCGTCTTTTGGCTCCAGAGGATTTTGGGCGGTATAACATTTTCATGGCGTATGAGGCAATTTTGTATTGTTGCATAGGAATTGCTTTGCATACTAGCATTAGGAGTGCTAATTTAAGGTTTAACGTAGATGACTATACATCAAGTGTCAGCCTGATTTATGTTTTACAGTTTGTTCTGTGTGTTGTAGTGTGCTACCTGTTTTCTTCAACTTTGGAAGCGTGGACTGGATTTCAAAAAAAGATTCTTATCCTTTTGTTAATGTCAGCTTTTGGCTCATCGTTGATAGAGTTCTATAATAATCGCGTTGCAATTGATTATTCTTATAAAAAATACTTTACTATTACCGCTACGTCAGCTCTTGTTAATGTTGCACTTTCCCTGATTTTAATCTTTTTCTTTTTCTCTGACGATCGATTTTTTGGTCGAGTTCTTGGAGTGGGTATTTCTCTTTTCTCTGTCGGTCTTGTTGTTCTTGCATTATTGTGGAAAAATAGTCGTCCGCATTTTTCTTGTCATTTTTGGTTTTTCGGTTTTAACTACAGCCTTCCAGTTGTATTTCATGGTATGTTTCAAATAGTCTTAATGCAGGCAGGGTGTCTCATTATTCAGAAGTTAGTTTCTGAAACGGCAGCAGGGATGTATGCTCTAGCGTTGAGCTTTTTTGTAATTGTTTCTGTTCTACTTAATTCTGTATCTACTGTGTGGTCGACCTTCTTTTTTGAGACAATGGCAAAGAAATCTTTAGAAGGTAGACGAACCATTCTACATGCAAGTCGGACTGTCGCTATATTTTTCCTTTTATTAACTTTGGGGCTCTCCTCTATCGCTCCAGAGCTTCTTTGGATTCTTGGAGGTAGTTCATACAATGAAAGTGTTTTTTCTGTATATGGTATCTTAATATGTTCATATCTGATTGCAATTTATAACATCATAGTTGTAAGCGAGTATTACTCGAATAAGACGCATGTGCTTCTTTTGTGCACTATGATTGGAGCTATTTGTTGTGTTGTCTTGAATTTAATAGGTATTAGATATCTTGGATATATCTCCGTATCTTATACAACAAGTATTGCATATTTCATCTATGTTATGTTACATTGGCTTATCTGTCGTAAACTCTTGGGCTTTTCGATTCTCAGCGCTAGATACGTTGGATCCACTCTTGCGATTTCTTACTCTGTCGCCTATGTAAACTTTTGTTTTACAAATGTTTTATGGGTTCGTTTAATCATAGCTATTGGTGTGCTTGTCGCAACGGGGTTTTTTTGCAAATATAATTATGCTGTCTTTATGCGACTGATGCTGTCAAGGGCTTAGTTTTACTATGAAAAGAAAACAACTTAATCTTCAGGAAATCCAACAGGCTGGATTTCAAGTTTTAAGGGAAGTAGTTAAAATTTGCGATAGAAATGGATTCCAGTATTTTCTCGCTTATGGAACGCTTTTGGGCGCAGTTCGACACAAAGGATTTATTCCTTGGGATGATGACATAGATATTATTCTGCCAAGAAAAGACTTTAATCGTTTTGTGCGATATATGAAAACAGAGTATAAGGGCGAATTGAGGATTTGCGATCGATCAACAACCCCCGGGTATCCATTTGGAATACCAAGAGTTTCTGATATGAATTATCAGTACATATCTACAGATCCATTACTGCCGCACTTTGATCTTGGCGTGTTTATTGATGTCTATCCTTTAGATGCTTGTTCAATCGATAAACACTTAACCTTTCCTATATTCGAGAAAATTAATCTAATAAATAGCTTCTATTCTATTTATGCTGGAGTAAAGGGATCTAGTTTTTATAAGGGTTTTCTTAAACTGTTACTACGTCAGTTATTGTTTGTTGTAAAAGGAAAAAATTATTCTCAGCGAGTTGATGAAGATATAGCTCGGTTCATATCGGAAGAGACTTCTGGCGACCTTTCTGGTCTTGCGGTCTTGGCGTGGGGAAATAATCATGTTATTTATGAAAAAAAATGGTATGCAAATTATTCTTTAATGGAGTTTAATGGCGAAATGTTTAAGGTCCCTATCTGCTACAAGGAGTCGCTTCGCGAGGACTATGGTGATTTTATGACACTGCCACCTGAGAATATGAGGAAGCCCTATCATAACTACATAATCTACCGTCGGACACTTAATTAGTTTGTTTTTAAGGAGGATGAGCATGCTCAATTTTGCTGTCGGACCTGTGATGTCCGAAGACTATCTACTCAGGATAAGCGGTGAGCAGGTTCCGTATTTTCGTACGAATGAGTTTTCTCAGGTTGTATTGGAAAGTGAGTCGTGGATGAAAACTCTTGTCAAGGCACCGCAAGATTCTCGAGTCCTTTTTATCACCGGATCAGGTACGGCTTCGATGGAAGCGGCCGTCATGAATGTTTTCACTCCGAACGATAAGGTTTTGGTGGTCAACGGCGGCAGTTTCGGGACTCGTTTCTGCCAACTCTGTCAAATCCATCATATTCGTCATGATGAGATTCTCGTTCCGTTCGGTTGCAATGTTTCCGATGAATTGCTTGCCGAGTACTCAGGTCGTGGGTACACTGGATTTCTTATTAATGTATGCGAAACGTCTACTGGTGTTCTTTACGATATGGAGTCTGTTAGCCGTTTCTGCAAACGAGAGGGACTTATCCTTGTTGCTGACGCTGTAAGTTCTTTCTTGTCCGATCCTTTTCTCATGGACGAGTGGGGAGTCGACGTTATGATTACCGGCTCGCAGAAAGCGCTGGCTTGTCAGCCCGGTATTTCTGTGATGGTTTTATCTCCGAGAGCGGTTGCTCGCGTGAACGCCAATACTCCGCGCACAATGTATTTTGATTTGAAATCCGCATTAAAAAATGCCGAACGCGGTCAAACTCCGTTTACACCGGCAGTTGCCACGATCTTGCAGATTCACGCGAAATTAAAGGCTATGAGCGAGATGGGGATTGCGACAAAGATTCAAAGGACGCATGAGCAAGCTCAGGATTTTCGGAACCGCATTAAATCGCTGCCTTTGGAAATTACCTCTCAATCTCTTTCTAATACGGTTACCCCGTTGCATCCTCTTAGTATGAAGCCGGCGGAGATTGTCAGAAGATTGAAGGATTCGTACGGTATTTGGGTATGCCCCAACGGCGGAACTATCGGCGAGAAGATTTTCAGAGTCGGGCATATCGGAGATCTTCATATCAGTGACAATGAGCGGCTTGTTAGCGCTATGAAAGAGATTCTCGCAACGTCTGAAATCAACGGATAAAACAATGACAACCGTCATTACATACGGGACATACGATCTTCTTCACTTTGGTCACTTCCGCTTATTAGAGCGAGCAAAGGCTTTAGGGGACTATCTCATTGTCGGCATTACGTCAGACGACTTTGATAAGACCCGGGGAAAGCTCAATGTGCAGCAGAGCCTGGCTGAGCGCATCGAAGCCGTTCGTCAAACCGGACTGGCTGACAAAATTATCGTTGAAGAATACGAAGGGCAGAAAATCGACGATATTCAACGTTACGGCGTTGATGTCTTTACTGTCGGTTCCGATTGGAAGGGGAAGTTCGATTACCTGAATGAATATTGCCGAGTGGTTTATTTGGAGCGAACGGAGGGAATCTCGAGTACAAAACTTCGCTCTAAAGATCGCAAACTTCGCCTCGGGCTCATCGGTACGGCAGATATCCTCAAGAAATATTTAGCACAAAGTGCCTTGGTCAGCGGTATCGAGATTTCCGGAATTTGCCAAAAACTCGGAGATGACACGGGTTTTCGTCAAGCCGGATTTTTCGTCTCTGACCATGAGGACGATATTTTTTCACGAAGTGATGCTGTGTACATCGTTTCTCCGGCCGAAAGCCATGCCAAGATTGTCCGTCGAGCGTTAGAGGCCGGTTGCCATGTACTCTGTGAATCCCCGATTGCGTTAAGTCGGGCGGAGTGTGAGTCACTTTTTGTCTTAGCCAAAGAGAGGAATCTTATTTTGATGGATGCCATCAAAACGGCGTACTCTCAGGCTTACTCCAGAATGTTGCTCTTGGCCAAGATGGGAAAAATCGGTCAAATCGTTTCTGTCGATGCCACCTGTACGAGTTTAAGAGAGAACACGCCCTTTTGGCGCAGTCCAAGCAGTATGTGTGAGTGGGGGCCGGCAGCGTTGCTTCCTGCCTTTGATCTTTTGGGAACCGATGTCCGGTCAACGCGTTTTGTGACGATGTTTTCCACAACGGCACCGGAGGTTGATTTATTCACGAAGATTGAACTCACATACCCGCATGCTGTAGCGTCTCTTAAGGTCGGGCAAGGAGTTAAGGCAGAAGGAGAACTGATTGTTGCCGGAACGCAAGGGTATATTTACGTTCCTGCTCCGTGGTGGAAAACGGAGTATTTCGAAATTCGTTACGAGAACCTGGCAGAGAACCGACGCTATTTTTATCAACTTGATGGGGAAGGGATTCACTACCAGTTGATTGTTTTTCAGAACGCTGTTTGTGGTTTTCGGAATGCCAGTTACATTCACCCGAATTGTTCGGAGGCGATTGCTGCAACATTTGAACAGTTCTACCGTGGGAATAACCTAACAAAAATCCATGTGTGAAGAGAAGGTCAGATGAGAAAGTTGTTGTTTTTGGGCGGTCCGATTTTCCAATTGCCCATCATTGAGAAGGCCAAAGAAATGGGGCTTCGTGTTGGGGTTGTGGATTGGAATCAAGATGCACCGGCTCGTACGGTAGCCGATGATTTCTTCTGTGCAAGCATCCTGAACCGCGAGGCAGTCTTTAAAATCGTTGAGCAATACAAGCCAAGCGGAGTTATTTGCGGGGCCTGTGACACGTCGGTGCAGACGGCGGCAGCTGTTTGTGAAAAGTTTCATCTAGCAGGAAATTCTCTTGAGACGGCCCGCAATGCAACAGATAAGTATCTGATGTTAAAGGCTTTTGTGAGGGGGGGGGTACCTCATCCGAAGTTCCAGTATATCGTTAAGGAGGAGATTGCACAAGCGCATCCGCAGTTGTCTTTCCCGCTTATTTGTAAGCCGGTTGATAGTTCCGGAAGCCGAGGAATCAATTTAATTGGGAACGCTTCAGAGTATTTTGAGAAAGCACACGAGTCGTCGCAAGCGGGAAAGTCCGGGGACATTCTTCTGGAAGAATATCTTGTCGGAAATGAAATCAGTGTTGAGGTTATCGTCTCTGATGGAGAGCCCCACGTGTTACAAGTGACAGACAAGATAACAACCGGGGCGCCACACTTTTGTGAAATCGGGCAGTCGCAGCCGGCTGTTATGTCCCAAGCTTTACGTGCCCGAGTTGAGAAAGTGGCTAAGAACGCTTGTCGTGCGGTCGGTCTGGTCAATTCTCCTGCGCATGTAGAAATGAAGTTAACACAAGACGGTCCTAAGATGGTTGAATTGGGTGCACGCATGGCCGGGGATACGATTTCGACATACTTGATTAATCGCTCTGTTAAGGGAATCAATATGTCGGAAATGGCGATTCGGATTGCTTTGGGCGAGAAAATTGAGATTCCCCCTTATGGTAATTCAGGAGAGGCTACTGCAATCCGATTTATTGGGTCTAAGGACGGCGTACTCACGGCTATTTCAGGATTGGGAACAGTTAGACAACTTCCGTGGCTAGACAATGTGACAGTTTTCGGGGAAGTTGGAAAACGATACTTCGTCTCTAGCAGTAATTCCGATCGTGTCGGGTTTGTTGTGGCTCGGGGAAAGACAACCGAAGAGGCGCTAAACCGTTGCACTGAGGCCATACATATAATGAACTTTCGGTGGGAAAAGTAGTCAATTTTCTTTTTTTGAGAAATAGAGTCTTGCAAGCAATGCTTTTCAATCGCCATAGTCCGAGGAGGACTATGGCGTCAACGTAGTGCCTAAAAAGTTAGGAGGCGCGTCCTTTGCATCTTCCTGAGGTTTTCATCTTCCGTTTCAGCGTGTTCTTCAAGCTCCTTTTGTAAGTCTTTAAAGACCCGTTGCACTTTTGGATAGGACTTTGCTTTCTCCGCTTCCCGCTTAAACGATTCGGCAATGGCTCTTTCCGTGTCTCCGTTAAGAGTTCTCGTACGTACGCCGATAGCGTTGAAAAGTCCGCAACTCAAGCCCTGAAAAACAGCGTCTGTTCCGATTGTTTCCAGCATTTCACAGTAGTCCGGATTAAACCAAGGTTGCTTTTTGTCTCGGCTACCTTTAAGGCGCCATCGATTGTGACGACCGAGTATTTCCCCTAAATGGTAGTCGGCTATGGGGCGGATTCCACGTTCCTCTGCGATTGCTATGAAGCTTTCTGTCCATTGACGGTAATCCAACTTCTTTTTCGTCTCAGATTCGGGAGATTGGTCGTCAAAATTTAAAACAATTAAAGTATGCACAATTGCCTGAAGTTGGTTTTGATCCAAGGAGTTATTCTCCCCAGTCTTTTCAGCTGGGGCCTCTTTATGAGCAAGCCAAATGAGATTGACTAGGAACCCCGGTTCTTGCCAGATGTAGTCGACAAGGCTTCGTAGCGGCGGTTCATCGGAGCATCCTGTCGGAACGAGGAGTGGGGCAAACTTGATGTCGAGCAAAGCCTTGTCCCTGATGGCGATGTCCGCAGAGGCACTGACGGCTTTCAGTGCTTTTTCGATTTCATAGGAGGCATTGACTAAGAAAGAGGAGGTCTTTGTGTCGGTTCCATTGCCGATACCCCAGAGTAATTTAAATAGAAGGGCAGGGGAAAGTGCATCGTGTTCGGGCCACGTGAATGCAAAAGCATCGTTAACCCGACCCACAGAGAAGAGTTTTTCAGCCACAACCGCAGCATCGGCATCATTGCGACAAAAAAGGTCTGTCGTCTCGACGGTCTCCCAGTAGGTCTTTTCATAAGTCGGAAGGGTTTCACAAACAAAGCGAGCCGTCTCGCTTCCGGGAGGAGTCGATTTCAGAACATCAGTAAGCTCCTGCTCGCTTAGGCTTTTCCCGAGCAACTGAAGGACTTTCTCTTTCGGCGTAAAAAGCAACCCGATGAGCATCTTGCGAAAGTGTGTGTGCTCCATGTCGGCCTTTAGAGCCTCGCAAATGAGGGTTGCCATTTGCTTGTCCGAAAGAAAGCTCGAGCAATAGCCGGCCATACTTTGCGTAACGGTCACGTTGGTACGAGCCATAAGTTGTACAAGCCCCTTTATGCCGTGAGCAGCCTTCCAGTGACGTAGCGCCGCTTTTCGTTCTTTTCCTAAGTGCTTTTCAATTTGCCCGGAATCGCGCCTTTTCCGATAGGCTTGATGGAAGGCTTCGGAACTAAAAAGGAAGAGAAGTTTTCCTTCTTCTGTTTTGGCTGTTAAGGTTTGGCAAAACTCCTTGAGTCGCCGAATCTGCGTGCGGGAAACATGGGAGTCAGGCTTTTTGAAGGCGTACTCCATGCGCAGATTTATATGTTCTCTAAGGCGTTCTCGCTCGGCATCGGTTGCGTGTTGGCTCCAGTTCTTGGCAATGGCAAGAACCGCATCTTTTTTTTCGTCAGAAAGGACTTCGAAAATATCAAAAAGGTTTGTGACACGCTCACTTGTCCAGTCAAAAACGCCTGAGAAGATGAGATTGATTTTGGTATCGAGCATGGTTTTTCTGTCTTTCGGATCCACGCAAGTACGGTAGTTGTTCAACCGAATTTCAGCAGGTGGCATGTCCCATGATCCCACTGGTTGGCGTTTTATACAATCTGCTAGACAGATTTCCCAGAAGGTATTCGAATCTTTAGCCGTTAATCGCTTTAAAAGGTCAATTCGCATTTGCGTGGATACGCCGGTGTGCACAAAAAAAGCAGAGAAAATCCACTGCAGAGTGCGTGACGGTTTATTGCCGAGGTTGTCTTGGGGTTCAATTGTTGCTAATTGCGCTAAAAGACATACGGTCCGTTCGAACGTTGCTTGTTCCCAACAAAGGATTTTGAGTGCATCAAGAAAGGACGGTCGCGGGGATCTTTCAAAGAAAGGGTTCGTAACCGGTTGCATCATCCATTGGCAAAGAGCGAAGTTGTTCTCCCAAAAGTCTAAAAAGGCGCTCGGTGCTGCGAGAGCAAGCGATTCGAGACAGTCGTCGTAGGCATTAAAAGCGGCCTTATTCCAGTGCTTTAGGATTGTTGTCACTGTTTCATCGACTTTTTCTCTGAGGTTAAAGGGACGGTTTGTTCGGATGCTTTGTGCATTTCTTGCTAAAAGAACGAGGGTATCTGCGAGATTTTTCCGAAGCAAAGAAGAGATGTGTTTCTCTGTACTCGGTGTCGCTTTAAGGGGATTCGTATCTTCCGGCGGGGCGGTTAAAGCTTTTCTGATGACACAAAGAGCGTTTTCGCAGTCGCTACGAACAATCCATGATTTGCAGATGAGAAAGATGTCGCGTTTGGACTTTACGCCACACATGGTAGTTTCCAGCCACAGCGGAGAGTTCTCAAGGTTGGTAAAGTGAGATAAGTTCTTTTCAAGGGAGCGTTCCGATGTCTCATCAGCATTGAGTTCACATACCGTTTTCCAATCCGAAAACGCATCGGAGGTTTCCCAAGCCCCGGCAAAAAGCAGTGGCACTAAAGAGCGAATGTCGGTTACATTTTTCGTCCAGGTCGGATATAGAGAACTGTCGCTTTTGGAAAGAAATCGATGCAGGGCGGTAATTGATCCGCACGAGACGTTTTCGCAAGAGAGGGACTCGGAAAGAGATTTCCCCGCTTTTCTTACTGCCTTAAAAAGGCTGTCGCGCGAAATCGGATGTAGGGCAATATCGCACGAACTCCTCTTGTAGGCTGTGGTTTCAATCCAAATGAAACACGCATTGGGGTGTTCGAGGAGCTTCTTTTTAACGGCTTCGTCCGAGGTGACGGCAATGATGTTATTCGGCCGCATCGGAATGGATTTTACGCTTTCGGGTGTGCTGAAAAAGAGTATTTCCTTTTACGCGGTAGCCGAACGCATAAACCAGCTTCCTTCATCAGTTTTCGGACAATTTTCTCAGAAACGACTTTCCCTGATCGGCGCAGTAAGCCCCACATCCTTCTGTATCCGTAACATTGCTTGTTTTTCAAAAAGCCAACCCGAAGATCCTCTTTCAAATCAGCATATTTATCGGATTGGGAAAGCGCTGATCGTTGATAAAAATAGCTACTCTTTGAAATCCGGAAGATGAGCAACAGTTCTTTAAGTTTGTACCGGTTTCTCAGGGCATCAATCACTCGAGTTTTTTCTCTGTTGCTCAGCGTTTCAAGATTGATGCCCCCGTCTTTTTTTATGACTTCTGCCACCTTGACGAGTACGTCCTTTTGAAGTTTAAGTTGAAAAATTTGTTGCTCAAGCAATTCAGACTCTTTGGCAAGAAATGTTACTTGACGTTCAAGATCGGCGACTTTCTTAAGGGTCTTAGCGAGTTTTGATTCTTCCTCGGTTGCAACATGAGAGTCCTCTTTTTTCTTTCTCTGTACCATCTGCAGCCCTCCTTCAGAACGAACCGCAACAGTGAGTTCCCGTTCCCAAGCATACAGCGTTTGACGACTCACTCCAAACTCTCGGGATACACTTATAACGCTTCTTCCTTTTTTCCTCATTGCCAGCACGGCTTGATTCTTTATGTTGTCCGAATAACGTTTGGTTGAGGAATTTGAAAGGCGGACATCCCCCGCTTTCCCGGGAAAAAAGCGCTGACGCCACCTCCGTATAGTTGCGGACGAAATACTTATTCCTAATTCCTTGCGCGTCAGAGCGAGATTGCATCCATGATATAAGTAAATTTTTACGGCTTTCTTTTGTTCTTCCACCGGCAACAGACTTTTCCTACCCATTCCATTCTTTGGAAGAACTTTTCCGGTTTGTTTTTTTTCTGCTAACCAGCTTATCAAAGTTGCTTTAGCCGGGTACCCTAGCACACGTATCACCTTGCGCATCGATCCCAGTCGCTCATACAGTTTTAACGCCTTGTTAATCTCTTTTTGTGTGTACATATCTTGAACCTCGAATCAATTATTCTTGGTCCAACTTTTTGTCCGCACCTCCAACCTCTACCCCGTAGAGTAGACCAGTTAAGGTCATTGATTTTGGGCTATTTGACGTCGATACTCTGTTGGCGTTAGATAGCCCAATTTCTTTTGGATACGTTCCTCATTGTAGTAGTTCACATAGTCGAAGACCATTTGAGCAACTTGTTCAAACGTTAAATCCCATCGTTCTGTGCCATATTTCGGATAAAACCATTCGCATTTCATCGTTCCATTAAAACTCTCGATAACTGCATTATCGAGGCAGTTACCCTTTCTAGATAAGCTTTGCGTAGCTCCCAACCGTTCCAAGGTGTTGCCGAACGCGGGATGCGTATAAATGCATCCTTGATCGGTGTGAAACAGCGCTCCCGGTTCGGTTTGATTCTTCCGTTCAGTTGATTGAGCGTCTCGATCCCCAATGCCAATGTCTGTTTTTTGCTGACGACGCAAGCCACAATCTCGGAAGTACACAGGTCCTTCACGAGCGAAGCGTAACACCAATGCCCGTCCGCTGTCGGCAAATAAGTCACGTCGCTAACAAGCTTTTGCCCTGGCGCATCGGCATGGAATTCACGGTTCAAAAGGTTTCCCGGCAACCGTGTGTGAACAACATTGTCGACATCGCAGAACCAATTGCGCTTCTTGCGGATGATGGCATTGAGTTTGTAGGCCTTCATGACACGCGAGACACGTTTGTGATTGACCGGAACGCCCTGTCGACGCAGTTCGGCAGTCATTCGATCAACCCCATATGTATACCTTTTGCTATCTTGAACGGCCTGAATTTTCTCAGCTAGGTTTTGATCCTTAATAGCTCTGGCAGAAGGCTTTTGAGCCTTATATACAGAACTTCGGTTAACTCCTAAGAGAGCGCACGCCTTACGGAGGCTAATTTCACCTCCAGCTGCTTTCTTTGCCGCCTGAATTCTTTTTTTTGAGCCCATCCGGATGACTTTCTTCAATAACTTCCAATAAAGCAATATTAACAAGCAGAAGATCCCTCATTTCCCGAAGGTCCTTCTTATCCGTTAATGGGGCGTTCTGTTCATCAAGCAATCGAACTTCGTCTTTGAGCTTTTGTCTTTGTTCTTGAAGGCGTTTCATGGCATTTCGACCTTTGGGCAACTTGACTAAGCCAAAGTTTACGAAATTTTGTTTTGCACGTAGAAGAGTCGACGTTTTTATGCCATGTTTAGCCGCAATAATGCGGCACCCGTTTTCTGTATTCAGATATTCTTCGACGGCGGCTCTCAAAGTATCAACATTGGATTGAACGTATGACGATTGGCTCCAAGAGTAATCTCCAGCACGAAAACAGTCATACCAATCACGTACGCTTTCAAAGTTTAGTCCAAGGCTGTGAGCTGTTGCCTTGTAACTGAGCCCTTGTTTAAAAAGTTCTAAAGCTTTTTGCTTGATCTCTGAAGAAATTCGTTTTCCAGCCATAAACATACCCCGTCTGTAGGTGGTCTACTAGACGGGGTATGGTTCATGGATGACTCGCCCGCTTGAGAGCGTGTATTCAGTCGCTTTTTTGATGCCCTGCGAGTGAAGATTCGCAGTGGCGCAACAATCAAAAAGATGGCGATGCATTTGGCCATTGGTGTGCGAACAGACGGCACCCGTGAGGTTTTGGACATGTGGTTTGCAGGCAACGAAGGCGCTGCTTTTGGGAAAAGCGAAAAAAGCCCCGTGTTAAAAGCACAAACACGGGGCCGAACGTACTGAAATAACGGAAGACTACACGCCGATTAAAAGCACCATCACAACAATGACGCCGATTGCCACGATGTTGATGATGATACCGGCACGGAGCATATCGACAATGCGAAGTTTGCCGGTGCCGA
>OWIO01000171.1_pt1 | contig 56693 bp, 48 predicted proteins | sample 1733011 | NCBI WGS metagenome assembly OWIO01 (sample SAMN05065779, study PRJEB22554) | human gut metagenome | biome: ENVO:2100002; feature: ENVO:00000062; material: ENVO:00002003 | host: Homo sapiens | place: USA | reverse complement strand
AGATGACGTCGAGTCTCGTGGGCTCGGAGATGTGTATAAGAGACAGATATACTCCTGTGGAACGATCTCTACATCATCAGCCACTTCAGCGGGCAACAGCACACATTGGCCCTTGGCAATTGTAGTTTCCCCTCCGCGGGTGACGATCTTTCCGTTCCCTTCTACGCAGGTAAGCATCACAAAACTGCCGGCATCCGAATAATCGCGGGCAAAACGCCCGCCGGTCTTCAGTAGATCGGTCCCGAAATACGGGCATTCGACCAGCGCCACGGCTCCGGCATCCGTTTGCCGGTAATGGGTTTTCGGATCGCCGGAAGCGGAAAAATCCATTGCCCGGAGCGCCTGCTCCACATGCAGTTCGCGCCGGTGCCCGGAGGCGTCCGTACGGTCGAAATCATAAATGCGGTAAGTCACGTCCGAAGACTGCTGTATCTCGGCCAGCAGGATCCCCCGGCCTATGGAATGCACGCGGCCGGGCGGCAGGAAAAAGCAATCGCCTTTTTCCACCGGGACGCTCAGCAAAAGCTGTTCCAGGCGGCCGGATTCGAAATATTCCAGATACTCCTCCCGGGTAACGGGCCGCACGAAACCGGAGATCAGCCGGGCGCCGGGGTCGGCATCCAGTACATACCACATTTCGGTCTTCCCGTAACTTCCGTGATACCGCTGCGCCATTTCATCCCCCGGATGTACCTGAATGGACAGGTCGTCCGCCGCGCTGATGAATTTCACCAAAAGGGGAAAGTTCTTCCCGTATTTGGCCAATATTCTCCCGCCAAGCAAAGCAGCCCCGTACTCTTCCATCAAATTCCGCAGGTCTTTACCCGCCAGAGGGCCTGTGGAAACGACGGAAACATTCCCCTCCACGGCGGATATTTCCCAGGTCTCCCCGCAGTTGGGCAGGCCGGGATACTCTTTTCCCAGCACGGAATGGATCTTGTCCCCGCCCCATATCTTGTCTTTAAAGATCGGGCGGAAAGTCAGGGGATAAAGCATTTCTTTTGCCACCCTCAGAGTTTTATGTAGCGGAAATCCTCGCCTGCCTCGATCGAGAGCAGGGTCTGGTAAATCAGGCGGATCGTATTTTCCACGTCCTGCTTAGCGACCATCTCTACCGTGGTGTGCATGTAGCGCAGCGGCAGGGAAATAAGCGCCGAAGCGATCCCTTTGCCAGAGAACGCGAACGCATCGGTGTCCGTACCTGTACTGCGCGAATGAGCGGCAAGCTGATAAGGAATATCGTTTTTCCGGGCGGCATCCACCACCACAGCCCGCAGGTTGTTCTGCACCGCCGGAGCGCGGGATATCACCGGGCCGCGGCCGCAGCGCACATCGCCTTCCACCTTGGCGTCTATCATCGGAGTGGAGGTATCGTGCGTTACGTCAGTCACGATGGCCGCATCGGGGACGATGGTCCGCGATATCATCTGAGCACCATTGAGCCCTACTTCTTCCTGCACGGAATTGACCAGATACAGGGAAAAGGGTAGCTGCACTCCGTTTTCTTTCAGCATATGCGCCACGCGGGCTATCATAAAGCCCCCCATCCGGTTGTCGAGCGCACGGCCTACGTAACGTTCGCCATTGAGCACGAAGAATTCGTCGGGATACGTGATCACGTCGCCCACCTGGATACCGAGTTTTTCCACACCGGCCTTATCGGAAGCACCCACGTCGATAAACAGATTGTCCACCTTGGGGGTTTCTTCCTTGGCGATACCGGCCCGCAGGCGGGTATGGATTGCCGGCCAGCCAAATACACCGCGTACGATGCCGTTCTTCTCGGTATGGATGTTGACGGTCTTGGACGGAGCGGTCATATGGTCTGAACCGCCATTGCGCACCACGTAGATAAGCCCTTCGGACGATATGTAGTTTACAAACCATGATATTTCGTCGGCATGGCCTTCGATGACCACTTTATACGGTTTGTCGGGATTGACGACCCCAACCGCGGTGCCGTACACGTCGGTAAATACGCGATCTACGCAGGGACGGATGTAGTCCAGCCACAGTTTAAGGCCGCCGTATTCGAATCCGGTCGGCGACGGGGTATCGATGTATTTTTTGAGGAATTCCTCGGCTTTAGCATCTATTGCATTCATATCTCTCTGGATTTTATTTAGATAATAGTAGGATTGCTTCGACCATTTTCAAACCAGTTCGAATAGCGTTCGGCATTCCCTATATTTATTCAAATATACAAAAAAAACGGTTCTGCGAGTAGCGAGAACCGTGGTCTTTTGACAAAAAGCGACTTAGGCGTGGGGCATATTATCGTGCAGGTTGATGGCCGGCATGGACCATTTGAACCGCACTACCAGGAATCGCGCCGCAATGATACTGAAGAGGGTAACGAGCGTCGTGACGTTCTCCGGAACCTCCAGGTGCATCATCACAGTATAGCCGACACCTCCCACCACACTGATGGTAGCATATATTTCCCGGTGGAATATCAGTGGGATCTGGTTGCACAACAGGTCGCGCACTACCCCGCCGAAGCAAGCCGTAAGCGTACCCAGGCAGATGCCGAGCATCGGACTGTATCCCCAGGTCAACCCGATCTGTATCCCGATCACCGTATACACGCCCAACCCGATGGTATCGAAAAAGAACAATGCCTTGCGCAGGTACTGCAGGTAATTGCGGAACAATACCGCTACCGGCACTGAAATGAACAGGATATAGAGGTAGGTTTCGTTGTGCAGCCAGAACACAGGACGGTTTATCAGAATGTCCCGGATCGTACCGCCGGCAAAAGAAGTACCGAAGGCTACGATAAGCACCCCGAAGATGTCCATGCGTTTCTGCATGGCCGTCAATGCGCCGGAGACGGCGAACGCCCAAACTCCGGAAAGGTCGAGGATCGTGAGAAGCTGACCGGTATCCATTATCCCTGGCTCTCTAAAATGTTATTTTTCGTATTTCTCTACCCGGTGTTCGCCCAGTATAGGTTCATAAGTGGTAAACTGCTCGGCCGAAAGAAGGGCCGGCATATTCCCGCTTACCGAACGGGAGAAAGCATTTTTATACACTCCTTTCTCAAAAAGCACGATCGTCTGCATGGTCATATCCATGGCCGGCAAATAACGCTGTATAAAATGCAATACCGGCTCACCGGACTTTTCGTAGTATATCAGGTCATCTGATGTGCCTATCGTCTGGCAGGTAGTCGTATTATCTTTCAGGATATACCCTGCCTTTCCCCGGTAAATTACTACCGTGCTGTGGCAATCGGTGAACAGGGAAGACAACGAATCGACGGTCTCATGCGAGCCGTTAAATGCACAAACAGCCATTTTAGCATTGTCGGGAAGCAGGTCGAAAATCTTTTCGTCCGACCATACGGCATGCCTTATATTGTCCTCGGAAAGGGTTGTATCCGGTTTTGAATTGCAGGAAGATACCGCTACCAGTATCACGGATGCAATCAGCAGAGCTTTTTTCATCTTTTTTCCATAAGGTTTTTCTATTGCAAAAGTAATTATTTTCCGGGGAAACCGATACTATTTTTTATCTTTGTCTCACTTATTAAAAAATACGCCGAAATGCAAAAAGACATTATCCTTTCGGATGAAGACATACGGCTGAGAGTACGCCGGATAGCCTATCAGATCTACGAGTCGAACCTGGGCGAAAAGACCGTCTATATCGTAGGGGTGGCCAACAGTGGTTACCGCATAGCTGCCCTGATCGCCGAACAGCTGAAAAAGATCACACAGGGCGATGTCCGTCTGGTATGTTTAAAGGTAAATAAAAAGGATTTATATGCCCCGTTTGAAATGGATACGGAATTAAAGGAGATGTCCGACAAACCGGTCATATTGGTAGATGACGTGCTCAACAGCGGAACAGTCTTGGTGCATGCCATCCGCCACCTGCTTTCGGTACCCCTGAAAAAACTCAACACGGCGGTATTGGTCGACCGAAACCACAAACTATATCCTGTAAAAGTGGATTTTAAAGGCCTGTCGCTGTCCACCTCAATGCACGAACACGTAGATGTCGTCTTCGAGAAGGACGGGAAAATCTACGCCTGCCTGAGCTAAAACAATTTCCGCCTTTTCAGTTCCCAGAGGATCAGCCCCACCACCAGCGCCGAAATGACAAGCGTCATCACAGGGTGGACGGTCAGCACTTTGGGCACCATCAGGATGGTCAGCAATATTCCGGCCGCCGCCCCGCCCATGTGCGCAGAATGGCCAATATTACCCAGCGAACTGCGCATCCCGTACATGGTAAACAATAAGTAGGCTACCGCAAATATATAGCCCGGGATGGGGATCGGGATAGGAAATATAATGAGTTTCAGCGTGGGGTTCAGGATAATAGCCGAGAATAATACGGCCGATACAGCGCCCGAAGCCCCGACGGCGGCATAATTGTTGTTGTTCTTGTTGACCACATACGAGAAATAACTCGAAAGCCCCAGCGAAACGAAGTAAAGGATAAAGAACCGCACTTCCCCCATCACCGCAAACGGGATGGTGTAGAAGAAATACAAAGTGATCATGTTGAACAGCAGGTGCATCCAGTCCACATGCAAAAACCCGCTGGTAAACAAACGGTAATATTCTTTCTTGTATTTTACGTCGCTTACCTCGAAAAGGTATTTGCGGAAGAAGACCGGGTCGCGGAATCCTTTGACCGTCATAAAGAGAATGGCAGCGAAAAGCAGCAGGACGGAAAGTTCGGGCATGGTGCGATATATTTCTGTTGGTTACCGGCAAAAATACGATTTTATCCTGTCGCAAAAACATAGCGGAACCTTAAAATCACACGAAGCCCCCTCTGCCCTTTTAAAATTCCTGCATGCGGACTACCGGACATCTTTTTTGCGGAAAACGATGAACAGCGGCATTTTTTCGCTACCTTTAACCGGCTGTAACCAGCCTCCTGTTCATTCAGGATGTAACTGCATAATACATAAAAACAATATACCATGACGACAGACGAAAAGATAAAAGCCCTCCGGCAGGCCATGAAAGCTGCGGGGGTAGATGCCGTAATCATCCCCTCCTCCGATGCGCACCAGAGCGAATATTCCGCGCCACGTTTTGCTTTGCGGGCCTGGATATCCGGTTTTACCGGATCGGCCGGGACGGTGGTCGTTACCGCTGACCATGCAGGCCTCTGGGCGGATTCCCGGTATTTCCTTCAGGCGGAACAGCAATTGTCGGGCAGCGAAGTGAAACTCCATAAACTCCAGGTACAGACCGAGCCCGAATGGGTAGCCTGGGTGGCCGGGAACCTGCCTGCCGGATCGGTGGTCGGGGTGGACGGACGAGTATTCTCCCGCGCTTTGGCCCGGTACATGGAAAGCGCATTTGCCGGCAAAGGGATAAAACTGAAAGTGGATTTTGACCCGGCCCAGGTATGGACCGAGGGACGCCCCGGCATGCCGGTGACCGATGTATACGTACACGACACGCATACGGCCGGCGTTTCGGCCCGGGAAAAAATGGACAGGATACGGAAATTCATCGCTGAAAAGGGCGCCGAGTCCATCCTGATCGACGCTTTGGATGAAGTGGCCTACGCCCTGAACATCCGGGGCGGGGACGTCGCGTTCAACCCGGTCACGTATGCTTACCTGGCCGTTACACCGAAAAACGCCATTCTGTTCATCGATGCGGCCAAATTGCCTTCGCAAGTCAAGAACTACCTGCAATCCGCCGCCGTAGAGGTGCGCCCTTATGTGGACGTGGAAAAATGGCTGGCTACCCAGACCGGCAGCGCACTGTGCGTCGATCCGGCCAAATTCTCCGCCTATCATGGCTCACTCGTGCCCCAAGAGGTAAAGGTCATTGAAAGTACCTCTCCGGTGGTCATGATGAAATGCATCAAAAACCCCTCGGAGATCGAGGGTGAACACCGTGCCATGCTCAAAGATGCCGTAGCACTGGCCGAATTCTACCGCCTGGCGGAAGAAGAGTCCGAAAAGAACGGCTGGGACGAAGCCGACCTGGCCGGCCTGGTCGGTAAAATACGCGCCAAACAGTCGGGCTACATCAGCGAGAGCTTCGCGCCTATCGTCGGTTTCCGCGACAACGGGGCCATCGTCCACTACAGCCCCAAGAAAGGATCGGCCAAAAAGATACAGGGCAGCGGGATGCTGCTGATCGATTCCGGTGGCCAATATACTGACGGGACGACGGACATTACCCGGACCCTGTACATCGGCACCCCGACCTCCGAAGAGAAAAAAGCTTATACGGCCGTGCTGAAGGCCCATATAGCCCTCGAGCGGCTGGTATTCCCCTACGGGTACAGCGGCACACAGCTCGATGCGGTAGGACGCTGCCAGATGTGGGCGCTGGGATACAACTACGGCCATGGAACGGGCCACGGCGTGGGCGCGGCGATGAACGTACACGAAGGCCCGATCAGTTTCGGCAACCGGGGGGTGACCACCGGCGTGCCGTTCGAGGTCGGGATGGTCATTTCAGACGAACCGGGCTATTATAAGGCCGGAGCCTTCGGCATCCGGATAGAAAACTGTATCACAGTCCACGAAGCTTTCGAAAACGAGAACGGCCGTTTCCTGGGTTTCGAGCCTCTTACCCTGGCCCCGATCGAGACTAAACTGGTGGAAGTTCCGTTGCTTTCCGACGGAGAACTGGAATGGCTCAACGGTTACCATGCCATGGTGCTGGAAAAGGTTCTTCCCCTGCTCTCGGGCGAGGATGCCCGCTGGCTGGCCGAAAAATGCCGCCCGCTGTACCGCTAAAACCGAACACAATTCCTGCGAAAAGCCACGGCCTTAGGCCGCGGCTTTTCTTTTTCCAGGTAGTTCCTCCGGCTGAAGACAATCCATTTTTAAGTTTCTCAACTTATCGATCGATTATACAGACTCTTTGAATCTGGCTAATTGGAAAAACAGCAATCCGAATCGGGATCGAATACCCGCCGAAAACGCCAAACAAAAAGGGCCTGCTTTTTAGCAGGCCCTTTTTGTTTGAAGCGTAAATATTATTTTATCGCAGTAACATTTGTGTGCGGCCTATCTCCTTGCCGCCCGCATATACGTATACCTGATATTTTCCTTCCACGAAATCACCCGGCACTCCGTCCACGAATACACTGACGTCGAGATCCTGGTTTTCGTACATCACTTCTTTAGCGCCGCTGAACTGCATACGCTCTTCACCGACTACGAAGTAATTGTTGCCTTTCTCGATACCGATCAATTTGGTGGGCGATACCACACGCACGTAAACGGTCGTATTGCCGCTCTGGGCGAACTGATTGCGGGCCACGGTGAACGAAACACGAATCTGGTCCGTACGGCGGGCGCGGTCGGTATCGGTCACGCGGCCGGAATTGGATACGCTGATAGCCTGTGCTTTCACATTGCGGGCTTCGAGCGTGGCAGCCGTCTTGATGTCCTGCTGCATACGGACGTTCTCCTGTACCAGTTCCTGGTTGCGGGAAGAAGTCTTGCGCAGCGAATCCTCGGCTTTATCGCGCTGGGCGATGAGCACCTTGTTCAGGCGGTTGAGCGAGTCCGCTACGTGGAACAACTCTTTCTTCTCTTCGCGCAGGCGCTTGATCTGACGTTCGTACGAACGGAGCAGGCTCAGGTTGGCCTTGTAATTCACCATCGAGTCCTGCAAGAGAGCGATGTGCTTCTGCGCCTCGTCCACTTCGATCTTCAGTTGGGAATCCTGCACGTACAGGGTATCGTAATCGGCCTGCAGCGAAGCAAGCTCGGAGATGGCCTGCTGGCGGTTGTGTTCTATAATATCGTTGTACTGGGAGCGGGAGTAGAAAATATATACGATCGCCGTTAGCAGCAGCACGCCTAGTAATATCAACACGGCCGCAGGTCGGCGGCGCGGGGCCCTTTCCTCCTCGGAGGAAGAATAGGACGATCTGTTGTTGGTGTTTTCTTCCATTGTTTTATGCTTTTTTGGGTTGTTTAACTTTCGTTCTCTTATGCAATAATACGCTTTTTGTACGGTTTCAGCTAACAAGCGGCCTTTTTTAAATATATTTTAACGTAATAAAACGTTTTAGGCCCCGGCGATGGCCCAAAGGTTAAAAAAAAGGAGAAGGGGACATATTTTAAGACTGTCAGACCTTTGATTCTTAACTTAATTCCGTATTTTTGCCTTCTGGAAAATCACATAAAATCAAAGCAATGAGAAAACTCTTTCTTTCAATCATTCTCGCTGCCGCTATTCTTCTCCCCGGCCAGGCAAAGGCCGACGAGGGAATGTGGCTGCCGGTGTTCATAAAACGCCTGAACTACGTGGACATGCAGAAACATGGCCTGCAGCTCACCCCGGACGAAATATACAGCATCAACCATTCCTCGCTCAAGGATGCCGTGCCTATTTTCGGCGGCGGCTGCACTTCCGAAATGGTTTCGGCCAACGGACTGGTGCTGACCAACCACCACTGCGGGTTCGGCGCGATTGCCGACCTATCGACCCCGGAACACGATTATCTGCGCGACGGGTATTACGCTCCCTCGATGGACAAGGAACTGCCCGCCAAAGGCCTTATCGTTACTTTCTTTGTGCGCATGGAGGATGTGACCAACCGCGTACAGGAAGCCATTACCCCCAATATGACGGAGGACGAACGGTATGACGCCATCGAAAAAGTCGCCAAAGAGATCGAAAAACAGGCTTCCGAAGACGGAAAATACCGAGCGGAAGTGAAGAGCTTCTACAAAGGCAACGAATACTACCTGTTCGTATACCAGGAATACAAAGACATCCGTCTGGTCTGCACCCCTCCCCAGTCGATCGGTAAATTCGGCGGAGAAACCGACAACTGGATGTGGCCCCGCCATACGGGCGACTTCTCCATGTTCCGCATCTACGCCGACAAGGACAACAATCCGGCCGATTATTCCACCGATAACGTACCTTACAAGCCGAAAGAGCACTTCAACATCAACATCGGCGACAAGAAAGAAGGCGATTTCTGCTTCATCATGGGTTACCCCGGCACGACGCAGCGCTACCTGACCTCGTGGGGTATCGACTTTTTGGTGAACACCGAATACCCGGCTTTCGTGGATGCCCGCGATGCCAAACTGCAGATCATGCGCGAAGCGATGGCAGCCAACGATACGGTGCGCCTGAACTATGCTTCCTCTTTCGCTTCGACTTCCAACTACTGGAAAAACCGCATCGGGATGATCGGCGCACTGACCAAGAACAAGACCGCCCAGAAGAAACGGGAAATAGAAGCCGAAGTCGGCAAATGGATCAACGGCGACCAGGCCCGCAAGGCCGTATACGGCACTATATTCAATACGATGCAGGATTTCTACGCGCAGACCGCCGCATCTACGGCCGCTATCCAATACCTGCTCCAGGCCGGACTGTCCGGTTCGCAGATAGGGAACTTCGGCCGTCTGGTAGCCAGTACGCTCAACAATCCGGCTTATCCGGAAAAATCCCGCGAACGGCTGGTCGAGAATATCACCAAATCTTACGACCGTATCGATATCGGGTTGGAAAAGAAACTGGCTGTCGACCTGATGGAGCACATCGTCAAGAAAGTGCCGGCAGAACTCCTGCCCGATACACTTAAGGCAGCCATAAAGAAAGCCGGCAGCGTAGAGGCCCTGAAGAAGGAAATGGAAAAATCCGTGGTTTTCACGCCGGCCGAGTTCCAGAAAATGGCCAAAGACGCTCCTGAAAAGCTGAAAGACGATATCCTGATCAAAGTATTCCAGTCGTACTACGAACAGTACGTCAAACTGAACAAGGAGACTTCCCAGATACGCAACGAATTCAACCGCGCCGACCGTCTGTTCCATGCAGCCCTGCTCAAGGCTTACGAAGGACGCAAAGTGTTCTATCCGGACGCCAACTTCACGATGCGTGTTACCTACGGAAATATCCTTCCCTACGATCCGAAGGACGGTGTAACGTATCACTACGAAACTACACTGGACGGCGTAGCCCAGAAATACAAGAAAGGCGACATCGAATTCGATGTTCCGCAAAAACTGCTCGACCTCAACGCAGCGCGCGACTATGGCCAGTATGCCAATTCGAAAGGCCAACTGATCACCTGCTTCCTGTCCAACCTCGACATCACGGGCGGTAACTCCGGTTCCCCGGTGATCAACGGCCGCGGCGAGCTGATCGGTATCGCATTCGACGGCAACTGGGAAGCCATGAGCGGCGACATCGAGTTCGAGCCCAACCTTCAGCGCACCATCAGCGTAGACATCCGCTATGTGATGTTCGTGATCGACAAGTTCATGGGTGCCAAGAATATCATGGACGAACTCACCCTGGTCAACGTTCCTCAGGATACGAAGATCAAAGCCGCTAAAAGCGAAAAGCCCGAAAAGGTAAAAGCTACGAGATCGAAGAAAGCCAAAAGATCATAACAATATTCGCAAGCTATCGACGCTGTAAAAAAGGCGCAGTTTTTAACTGCGCCTTTTTGCATTTTATAATTCTACCTTCAATCCTGTTTAAACCCTTCCCATGATAAATCCTTAGGAAATATCAGTAAAGCAATATCCCGGCTACACCGGCCAGGCAGATCATCAGAATAGGATGCACCTTGTATTTCCAAGTCAAAAGGAACGCCGCCGCAAAAATCAACAGGCTCTTATAGTCGATAAAATTCTCCTTGTTCATCAACAGCAAGGCAGCCGCAGCTATCAGCCCGACGGATACCGGAAGAAGGCCGGAAAAGGCTGCCTTCACATATTTATTGGCGCGGAACCGGGCAAAGAAATAAGATATGGTCAGCACAAGCACGAACGAAGGCAGGCATACGGCTACCGTCGCCACCACCGAACCCCATACGCTGCCCGTGACCGTATAACCGATATACGTCGCACTGTTGATCCCGATAGGCCCGGGCGTCATTTGCGAAATAGCGACCAGATCGGTGAACTCTTTCAGGGTAAGCCACTGATAACGATCCACCACTTCATGCTGGATAAGGGACAGCATGGCGTACCCTCCCCCAAAACCGAACAGCCCTATTTTCAGGTATACGTAGAGTAATTGCAGATAGATCATCGTTCTTCCCCGGTTTTAAGTTTACCCTTCAGCCACAACGTGTACGCCATTCCCCCGGCGATACCGGCCAGTACGATCCATATGGGCGATACCCCGGCTTTCCAGATGAGCACGGCCCCCACTGCCGGGATGAGCCACTGCAGCCCCCGCAAGCCTATCGTCCGGGCGGCATTGATACAGGGGATCACGATCAGGGCCACTACGGCAGGCCGTATCCCATCGAACGCCCTGACCACCCAGACATTGTCCTGGAACGCCTGGAAAAACATCGCAATGGCCAGCATGATAACGAAAGAAGGCAGGATGGTTCCCATCGCGCAAAAGAAACTGCCCCAGAATTTCCGGAGGCGGTATCCCACGAATATGGAAATATTGACGGCGAACACGCCCGGAAGGGATTGGGAAACGGCCATCAGTTCGACGAAATCCTTTTGGGTCATCCAGCCGTGACGGGTAATTTCCCGTTCAATCAGCGGAATCATCGCATATCCGCCGCCGATGGTGAACATGCCTATCTTTACGAAAGTCAAAAAAAGTGTCAGGTATAACATTCTTCTTATATCATTCCTCTATATCATTGTTATTTTTGCCCGGTATCACTCTTTGTCCTGGCTCTTACGGGGTTTCCGGCGGACCGATGCGAACAGCAGGCCTATCACCGCCGCACCCCACAGCGAACTGTACACCGGGGACGAAGTAATGGGACATGTCCCATCGACGCAGCCTACGTATTTCCAATACAGGAATCCGACCAAGGCGCCCAAAGCTATTCCGATCCACACGTGGCCATAACCGGCCAGATATTTTCCGAACATTTAGTTTTAATTATTGTTTCCTATATCCCGGCGGTAAAATAAAGCCCGTACAGATGTACGGGCTATACCGGGGTTCTCCCCTGTCGTTTTTTATTTTACGTCCCGTATCTTAGCCGATATATCGTCCAGGAACCGGCGCAGCGGGCGTTCGACCATCATACGGAGCATGGGGTTGACATCCGCTTCGATCGCCACTTGCACCGCGGATCGGTCTTCAGCCAACGACTTGATATGTACCTCCAGGGATATTTTAGCACCCATCGGTGTGGCAAAAACTACTTTGGAATAAGGCTCTGCCACATTGCGCACCAGTTTTATTTCCGGCATTCCCCCGATTGTAAAAGCAAACCAAGGCATGCCAAAATCCTCTCCGGTTTTAAAGGAATTGACTGCATTGGGCATGAATTCCTTGTATTTGTCCACATTGTTCACCGCCGCGTATACTACCTCCTGCGGTTTGTTCACTTCACTTACGGGGCTCTCCAGTCTCATAATTTCAATTCCTTTAGGTTCCTAATCGTTCTCTTGCCTTTATTTTTTCCACTCGGACGGGTTCTCCCGCCAACGGGCCAGAAGGTCGAGGTCGTCCCGGTGGACATACCCCATTTGAGCCGCCTGGGCCAGCAGGGTATCGTAATCGCACAATGTAATGAGCTTTACATCCGCCTTTTCGAAATTTTCCCGCGCCACGTCAAACCCATAGGTCATAATAGCGGCCATATACAGCACCTCGGCACCACCCTGCCGCAGGGCCTCCACCGCATTGAGGCTGCTGCCTCCGGTGCTTATCAGGTCTTCTATGACCACTACTTTCTGGCCGGCCTTCAGACTACCTTCGATCTGGTTGCCGCGGCCATGCTTTTTGGGTTCGGGCCGCACATATATGAACGGGAGCCCGAGCGTTTGGGCCACCAGCATCCCTACGGCGATCGCACCGGTAGCTACTCCGGCGATCACATCGGGCCGAGTTTCGCCGTTTTGCACTATCTTTGCCATCGATTCGGCCAGGAACGTCCGGATGGGCGGGTACGAAAGCGTCAGGCGGTTGTCGCAGTAGATCGGCGAATGCCAGCCGCTGGCCCACGTGAAATAATTTTCCGGCTGCAGGCGGACTGCTTCGATATCCAGCAGGTATTTCGCCGTAGAAACGGCCGTTTCCTTGTCTTTAAGCATTTTATCTATGTATAAGATCTATTTCGGTGAAAACCTCATAACATTTCCCCCGTCGCTGCCGCAGGAAGGCTATACCGTCGTAACGGACCCCACCCCGGAACGTATTCGGGCGCTGATAGAGGACTGCTACAGCAAAGGTAGTGCAAAAATCGCTCTTTTTTCCTCTACGGGACAGGATTTGGCAAAAATATTCGACGGTTTTTTCCGTTCTATCGAAGCTGCGGGAGGCGTCGTCCGGCATTGGGATACCGGTAAAATATTGATGATACGCCGGTGGGGGCGGTGGGACCTGCCTAAAGGATGGAAAGAACCCGGCGAAACGAGCCAGGAGAACGCCCTGCGCGAAGTATCCGAAGAGACGGGTATTGCCCGCCTGGAAATAGAAGGGTACATCGACACCTCCCATCATTCCTATATCCTCGACGGAAAATGGGCACTCAAGCATACGCATTGGTATGCCATGTCCACCCGGGAACTGCCCACCGTCCCGCAGGCCGAAGAAGGGATCGAAGAGGCCCGATGGCTGGATGCCGAAGAGGTTACGCAAGCCCTGATAGATACGTATCCCAACATCCGCGAAACAATGGAACTTTACCTCGAAAAATACGCATTATGACCTCCATAGAACGCGAAAAAGCCCTGCACACCGTCGAGAGCGTCGGAGAAATGTTCCGCCGGGCCCCGGACGACGAACCCTTTGTCCGGGCAATGGAAGAGGCCGGCCGAAAAAACACCTGGTTCACCCGGGACAACGTACTGTATGCCGCCCGGCAATGGGGGGAAGCCCTGACGGGCCCGAACCTCGCCCGATGGACCGGAAAATACCCATTAGCAGCAAAAAAGAAAGACGTTCTGCTGGTGCTGGCCGGGAATATCCCACTGGTAGGGTTGCACGACATCCTGTGCACCTACCTCAGCGGCCACTGCGCCACGATAAAACCGTCGAAGGACGATACGGTGCTTATCTCGTTCGTTACGGATTTTTTACGGGAGGCAGAACCCTCGTTGGCGGATAACCTCCGTATTTCTCACGATATCGTCCGACAAGGCGTGGATGCGGTGGTCGCAACTGGGAGCGACAATACGGAACGCTATTTTGAATACTATTTCCGGGATATCCCCGCCCTGCTGCGCCATTCGCGCTACAGTATAGGCGTAGTCGGCAAAAATACCACGGACGAAGAATTATCTCGTCTGGCAGACGATATGATGCTGTATTTCGGTATGGGATGCCGCAGCGTCTCCAAAATTTTCATCCCGGAAGATTTCGACCTGGAACGCCTGTCCCGGGCCCTGCAGAAATACGCCGGTGTGATGGATCACACCAAGTACCGGAACAACTACGACTACCGCCGGGCGATGTTCACTATGGCCGGATTGGAAGGTATCCACGACACCGGATTGCTGCTTTTGGCCCCGCAGGAGGGCCTTGCCGCCCCGCTGGGAATGGTCGGATACCAGCGCTATTCCGACCCGGAAAACGTGCGACTGTATATCGAACGCCGCCGGAACGAACTGCAATGCGTCACCGGAGAGGGGGACCTGCCGTTCGGCTACGCCCAAAGCCCCTCTTTGGAGGACTACGCGGACGGAAAGGACACGATGGAATTCCTGCTTTTTAAAGATTGAATAACATAACGGGAACACTTGCATTACATAACATTCGTATCTTTGTTTCATCTTGCATGAAAAACGACCTTTTTAACCCAAACTGCGTGTAAATTATGTATATAACCCTCGCTATACTGGCCCTTTCGGCCGTATTCTTCGTCAACGGACGTATCCGCTCCGACGTGGTGGCCCTGTGTGCCCTGCTGCTCTTGGTGGTATTCGGCATCCTCACCCCGGCGGAGGCTCTTACCGGATTTTCCAACCCGATCGTTATTATGATGATAGGTCTGTTCGTGGTCGGAGGGGCCATCTTACAGACCGGGCTGGCCAAACGCATCAGCGGAAAGATCCTCAAACTGGCCAAAGGGAACGAACTTCTCCTGTTCCTGCTCATTATGATCGTCACCGCCGCTATCGGCGCATTTGTGAGCAATACGGGTACCGTCGCCCTGATGATTCCTATCGTGGTGAGTATCGCGATGTCCTCGGGGATGAACGCCTCGCGGCTGTTGATGCCGCTGGCTTTTGCCAGCAGTATGGGCGGTATGCTGACCCTGATCGGTACGCCCCCTAACCTGGTGATCCAGGACGTAATAACCAACGCGGGGTACGAACCCCTCTCTTTCTTTTCGTTTGCTCCCATCGGGGCTATCTGTATCGTAGTGGGTATCGTCGTGCTGATCCCGCTGAGCAAACTGTTCCTTTCCAAAAAAGGCGGGAGTGGTAAAAAGAAAAAGGGCGGCAAATCGCTCGAAGAACTGGCCAGCGAATATCAGCTGTCCAGCAACCTGTTCCGGGTAAAGGTGCCCCGCCGTTCGGGAGCTGCCGGAAAAAGCGTGATCGACATGAATGTGCGCAGCCGCTACGACCTCAACGTACTGGAGGTGCGGCGCGTGATGTCTTCCCAGTCCCGTTTCCTGAAGTCCGTCAGCCAGAAACTGGCCGCCGATACCATCCTGGAGGACGGCGATATCGTCTATATAATGGGGGACTTCGAGAATGTGCGCCGCCTGGCCGACGATTTCGGCCTCGAAATGCTGGACACCCATACCCCGGAGGGCACCGGGACGGTGAACAACCTCGATTTTTACGATATCGGTATCGCCGAGATCGTCATCATGCCTACTTCGAGCCTGATCAACCAGCCTATAAAGGACTCCGGGCTGCGGGACAATTACGATATGAACGTGCTGGGCATCCGCCGGGGCAACGAATATATCCTTTCCGGATTGAAAGACCGTAAAATCCATTCGGGCGACGTACTGTTGGTACAGGGCTCGTGGGACAATATTTCCCGTCTGTCGGACGCGCAGTCCGAATGGGTGGTAATGGGCCAGCCATTGGACGAAGCCGCCAAAGTGACCCTGGACTACAAAGCTCCGCTGGCCGCTGCGATCATGCTGCTGATGATCGCCAGCATGGTATTCGACTTTATCCCGATCGCGCCCGTCACGGCGGTGATGATAGCGGCCGTGCTGATGGTGCTCACGGGTTGTATCCGCAACGTGGAATCCGCCTATAAAACGATCAACTGGGAAAGCGTTGTCCTGATCGCGGCTATGCTTCCGGTCTCCCTGGCACTGGAAAAGACCGGGGCCTCGGAAATGGTATCCGGTTCGCTGGTCAACGGGCTCGGCCAATACGGGCCACTGGCGCTTTTGGCAGGCATTTACTTCACTACGTCCCTGATGACGATGTTCATCAGCAATACGGCTACAGCCGTCCTGCTGGCTCCTATCGCCCTGGCATCGGCCATCGAAATAGGCGTCAGCCCTTATCCGTTCCTTTTCGCGGTGAGCGTAGGGGCAAGCATGTGTTTTGCTTCACCGTTCTCCACCCCGCCCAATGCATTGGTGATGCCAGCCGGACAGTATACCTTCGCCGACTATATTAAAGTGGGGCTGCCTCTGCAGATCATCATGGGTATCGTCATGGTATTCGTACTGCCGCTCCTGTTCCCGTTCTGATTCGGGGACAGGCGCTCCGCAGAAAGGTTCCGGACATTAAAATCTAACTATTTTTTAAGAGTAATTCCGCAATTATTCACTAACTTTGCGTGGGTCTTTTTTGAGATACCCATAGACGAAGGAAATACAAATACAACATACATCGCATCATGGCAGATAGCAACATTAAATGCATAGGCGTGCTCACTTCGGGCGGAGATGCTCCGGGCATGAACGCCGCGATCCGCGCGGTAGCCCGTACGTGTGCCACTTACGGCATCAAGTGCATCGGGATCGAACAGGGTTATAAAGGTTTGCTGGAAAAAGATTTCATCGAACTCGGCCCCCGCAGCGTAGGCAATATCATCAACAAGGGAGGTTCTTTCCTCCGCTCGGCCCGCTGCAAAGAGTTCAAATTCCCGGAGGTGCGCCAGCAGGCAGCCCAAAACGCCAAAGACGCAGGGATAGACGCCCTGATCGTGGTCGGCGGCGACGGTTCGTTCACCGGCGCGCTGAAACTCCAGCAGGAGACCGGGCTTAAAGTAATGGGTATTCCCGGAACCATCGACAACGACATATACGGCTCGGACTATTCGATCGGTTTCGATACAGCCATCAATACTGCGATGGATGCTATCGATAAGATCCGCGATACCGCCGCCTCGCACGACCGCATCTTCTTTGTGGAAGTGATGGGACATGGTTCGGGTTATATAGCCGTTTATACCGGCATAGCCACCGGCGCGGAGCAGATCATCATGCCTCCCAAAAAGGACGAAAAGAACCACAGCATCATCCCCGACGGGGAAGAACTGTACGAGAATATCGTAAAGGAACTGCACGAAGCCGAAGGGCGCAAGAAAAGCTCCTCCATCATCATCGTATCCGAAAACGGGCAGAACATCGGGGAACGGGTGCGTATCATCACCGATGAAATGAAAAAACGAATGCCGGAAAAGGACATCAAGGAAACAACCCTGGGCCATATCCAGCGCGGAGGTTCGCCGACCACGGCAGACCGCGTGCTCGCCACCCGCCTGGGCGTAGCCGCCGTAGAAGGCCTCACGAAAGGCCTCGTCGGACAGGTAGCCGGCGTAAGGGACAACAAAGTGGCCTACACTCCCCTGCGGGACAACACGGTAGCGTACGATCTGAAGAACGATTTCGATGTGAAACGCACACACAAGGTCATCGACGAGTTCCGCCGCGTGGCCAACATCATGAACGCATAAGAATTTAAGAACCATAAAACATTTAAAATCATGGAAAAAGTAAGAATTGGCATCAACGGTTTCGGCCGTATCGGCCGTCTGGTGTTCCGGGCTGCCATCAACCGTCCCAACGTACAGATCGTGGGCATCAATGACCTTATCGATCCCGAATACATGGCCTACATGCTGAAGTACGACTCCGTACACGGCAAGTTCGACGGTACCGTAGAAGTAAAAGACGGCAACCTGATCGTAAACGGCAACGTGATCCGCGTAACAGCAGAGCGCGACCCGGCAAACCTGAAATGGAACGAAGTGAAAGCCGAATACATTGTAGAGTCCACCGGTCTTTTCCTGACCAAGGAACTCGCCGGCAAGCACATCCAGGCTGGCGCTAAGAAAGTCGTTATGTCCGGCCCTTCGAAAGACGATACCCCCATGTTCGTAATGGGAGTGAACAACAAGTCTTACAAAGCTTCCGAAGATATCGTTTCCAACGCTTCCTGCACCACCAACTGCCTGGCTCCGCTGGCTAAGATCATCAACGACAAGTTCGGCATCAAGGAAGGCCTTATGACCACCGTTCACGCTACCACGGCTACCCAGAAGACCGTCGACGGTCCTTCGATGAAGGACTGGCGCGGCGGCCGTTCGGCTATGTGCAACATCATCCCTTCCTCTACCGGCGCTGCTAAGGCCGTAGGCAAGGTAATCCCTGCACTGAACGGCAAACTGACCGGTATGTCCCTGCGCGTGCCGACCACCGACGTATCGGTTGTCGACCTGACTGCCGTTCTGGAAAAACCGACGACTTACGCCGAGATCTGCCAGGCCGTGAAAGACGCCGCTAACGGCGAAATGAAGGGCATCGTCAGCTACACAGAAGAAGAAGTCGTTTCTCAGGACTACGTAGGCGAAAAGTGCACTTGCAACTTCGATGCCAAAGCCGGTATCTCCCTGAACGACCACTTCGTAAAACTGGTTGCCTGGTACGACAACGAGATCGGTTATTCCAACAAACTGGTCGACCTGATCGAGTATATGGCTACCGTAAAATAAGTCCCTGGACTTTATTTATAAAAAAGCCGCGCTCCGAAAGGAGCGCGGCTTTCTTTTTTGCCTCAAATAAACAAACAAAAAACATCCCGGCCGATGGCCGGGATGTTTTTCTATTAACACCTATTTTTACAGGCCGAGTTCGGGTTTCAGGAACGACGCCGTATAGCCTTGGGATTTTTTGACGACCTCTCCGGGAGTGCCTTCGGCCACCACATAGCCGCCCTCTTCGCCCCCTTCCGGTCCCATATCGATAATGTGATCTGCCAGTTTTACCACGTCCATATTGTGCTCAATAACCAACACGGTATTCCCTTTATCGACCAAAGTATCCAGAATACCCATCAGTACCCGGATATCCTCGAAATGCAGACCCGTCGTGGGCTCGTCCAGGATATAGAACGTATTTCCCGTGTCCTTTTTGGAAAGCTCGGTCGCGAGTTTCACCCGCTGAGCCTCCCCGCCGGACAGCGTGGTGCTCTGCTGGCCCAAGGTCAGATAGCCCAGGCCTACGTCTTTCAAAGTCTTTATCTTCCGATAAATGGAAGGGATAGGCTCGAAGAAGTCCGTCGCCTCCTCGATGCTCATATCCAGTACGTCGGAGATCGATTTTCCTTTGTAGCGTATTTCCAGCGTCTCCCGGTTGTAGCGTTTTCCCCCGCATACCGGGCAGTGCACATGGACGTCGGGCAGAAAATTCATCTCGATCGTTTTCAGGCCCGAACCCTGGCACTCTTCGCAGCGGCCGCCCTTGACATTGAAAGAAAAACGGCCTGCCTTATAGCCCCGGATGCGCGCTTCGGGTACTTCGGCGAACATCGCGCGGATATCCGAAAACACCCCGGTATACGTTGCCGGATTGGAACGCGGGGTGCGGCCTATCGGCGACTGGTCGATCGCGATGACCTTGTCGATATTTTCCAGACCTTCGATCCGGTCGTACGCTAACGGTTTTTTGAGCGCATTGAAAAAATGGGCGTTCAGTATTGGGTAAAGGGTATCGTTCACCAGGGTCGATTTCCCGCTGCCCGACACGCCGGTCACGCAGATCATTTTTCCCAGCGGGAATTCGACCGTCACGTCTTTCAGGTTGTTGCCCTTGGCCCCCGCCAGCCGCAGCGTTTTTCCATTGCCCGGGCGCGGCGATTTCCGGCGAGGGATTTCCCGAATACCGTTGATATAGTCCGCCGTCAGCGTACGGGCATTGCGCAGCTCGTCCGGCGTACCGTGCCAGACGATCTTCCCCCCATACAATCCGGCAGCCGGGCCGATGTCGACGATATCGTCCGCGGCGAGGATCATGTCCTTGTCGTGCTCCACCACGATGACGGAATTACCCGTATCGCGGAGTTTTTTCAGGGAATCGATCAGCCGGTGGTTGTCGCGCTGGTGCAGCCCGATGGACGGCTCGTCCAGGATGTAAAGTACCCCGACCAGCTGTGAGCCTATCTGGGTAGCCAGGCGGATACGCTGCGATTCTCCCCCGGAAAGGGTTTTGGAGCCGCGGGCCAACGACAAATAGCCCAATCCCACATCCAGTAGGAAGCGGGTACGGTCTTTGAGTTCCTTGAATACTTCCCCCGCAATGCTCTTCTGCTTGTCCGTCATCGAAGCGTAAGCCTCGTCATACCAGGCGGGCAGTTTCGACAGCGGCAGGGCCGCCACCTGGGCAATGTTTTTTCCGCCTATGCGGAAAAGGAGCGATTCGGGACGCAGGCGGGCTCCGTGGCATGAGGGACATTCCACTTCGTTCATGAACTCCCGCGCCCAGCGGGCCAGCGTCTTACTCTCGGTATCTTCGGCCTGTTCGCGGATAAAAGCGGCTATCCCCTGAAAATCTATTTCGTATTCATGCGTCACGCCTGCATCGGACAGCTGCGAAAAACGGTCGCTGCCTCCGTTGAGGATCACGCGCATCGCCTCTTCCGGAATATCCTTCACCGGAGTGTCAAGCGAAAAACCGTACCGTTTGGCAATAGCGTCTATCTGCTGAAATATCCAGGAATTCTTGTACGTGCCCAACGGCGCGATGGCACCCGCTTTTATAGATAACTTGTCGTCCGGGATGACTTTCTTGAGATCGATCAGCAGTACTTCCCCCAGTCCGGCGCATTCGGGGCACGCCCCTTTGGGCGAATTGAACGAAAAAGTGTTCGGCTCCGGCAGCGGGTAAGAGATGCCGGACTCCGCGCACATCAAATGCCGGGAATAATACCGGATCTCGCCCGTGGCAAAATCTTCGACCATCATCGTGCCTTCCCCGTGGTACATGGCCATGCGGACAGCTTCGGCCAGACGGGCCCCGTCCGATTCGGGGGACGAGAGGCGGTCCACGACGATCTCTATATCGTGTGTTTTATAACGGTCTACCCGCATGCCCGATGTTACGTCCACGATCTCGCCATCCACCCGGGCTTTGAGAAAACCGGCCTTGAGGATACTCTCGAAGAGTTCGCGGTAATGTCCCTTGCGGGAGCGTACCACCGGGGCGAGCACGATCATCTTGCGGCCCTGGTAGTCGCGTTTTATCAGGTCGCATATCTGTTCGTCGGTATGGCTGACCATCGGCTGGCCGCTCACCGGGGAATAAGCGTCCGCGGCCCGCGCATAGAGCAGGCGCAGGAAGTCGTATATCTCGGTCACTGTCCCGACGGTGGAGCGCGGATTGCCTGAAGTGGTCTTCTGTTCGATGGAAATGACCGGGGAAAGCCCGTCTATCTTGTCCACATCGGGACGTTCCATCGACCCGATAAACTGGCGGGCATAGGCGGAGAAAGTCTCCATATAGCGCCGCTGTCCCTCGGCGTATATCGTATCGAAGGCCAGGGACGATTTGCCCGACCCGGAGAGGCCTGTGACCACCACCAACCGGTTGCGGGGGATGGACAAGTCGACGTTCTTCAGGTTGTGTTCCCGGGCGCCGTATATATCTATCGTTTCTTCCTCTTTCATGGTCTTTGAAATGCAGTCTACAAAGATACGAAAAAACAGCCGGACGGCCACCTATAAGCCGTAGCCAACCGCCTCCCTTAACGCAACCGGCGCGGGGAATCATGCAAGGATAAATAAAAAAAAGTAAAACCGGAAAATCGATCCGGTTACTCCCCGGGCAGATCGGCCAGAATAAGGACTGAACGTCCCCGTACAGTATATTTTTTCGAGTCTGCCAAGGGCGTCATCCGGAAATTGTCTTTTACCGGGAGCGAAGTATCGGCCACCAGGCGCCAACCGCCGCGCGAAGGGACCGGGAGTTCGAAAGGAATGTCTTTCCAATACATATTGAATGCTACGTACAAATGCTCGCCCTTTTCCGGATGAACCAGTTCCATGGCCAGGGTATGTGAATAAGGCGTCCAATCGGCACCGTTCAGACGCGGGCCGTGCCACAAAAGGAACGGTTTTTTATCGTCGTGGCCCACTTTTATCAGCCGATGGAGTTCGTACAGGGAAAGCCCCTGCACATAAGCGATCAACTGCCGGACGAACTCCAGCGTATCGGTATGCCGGTCGAGATCGTCCCAGTCGAACCACGAAATGGGATTGTCCTGACAATAGGCATTGTTGTTGCCCTGCTGGGTACGGCGCACTTCGTCGCCCATCCCGATCATCGGCGTGCCCTGGGTAAAGAGAAGAACTGCAAAGAAATTGAGTACCTGCCGCTGCCGGGTCGCTTCTATCGCAGGGTCGTCGGTAGGGCCTTCCATGCCGTAGTTGGCGCTGAAATTCTCGTTCATGCCATCGCGGTTGTTTTCCCCGTTGGCCATATTGTGCTTGCGGTCGTAGGTCACCAGGTCGTTCAGGGTAAACCCATCGTGGCAGCTCACGAAATGAATGCTCTGGTTGATATCCCGCGTAGCGTTGATATAAATATCCGGCGAACCTATTACCCGGGCGGCTATTTTGGGCACCATCCCGTCGTCCCCCCGCACGAAACGGCGGACGTCGTCCCGGTAAGCCCCGTTCCATTCTGCCCAGCGGTTGTCCTTGCCGCGCCCGGCGAAAAAGCCAAGCTGGTAGAGCCCTGCGGCATCCCAGGCCTCGGCGATCAGTTTCGTCTCGGCCAGCACCGGGTCGACCTCGATCGAGCCCAGCGCCGGCGAATCCACCAGCACATCCCCTTCCGGCCCGCGGGTAAGGATCGCCGCCAGGTCGAACCGGAAACCGTCCACATGCATCTGGTCTACCCAGTAACGCAACGATTCGCGCACCACCCGGCGCAGAATAGCATCGTTGGTGTTCACCGTATTGCCGCAGCCCGTATAGTCGGCATAGCTGCAACGGTCGCCGCCCATAATATAGTACACGGCCGCCGCCTGTCCTTTGAAATTGAGCCACGGGCCTACCGCGCCGGATTCAGCCGTATGGTTGTACACCACATCCAAAATGACCTCCATCCCTTCCCGGTGGAAAGCTTTGACCATATCCTTGAATTCGCGCACTGTCTGCAGCGGGTCGTCGGTCGTACCGTACGCCCAGTGAGGCGCAAAGAAATTGACGGGGGAATATCCCCAGTAATTTTCGAGGCCTTTCGGGGCATCCTGGGGGTCGAAAGCGAACACAGGCATCAATTCGACCGTAGTTACCCCGAGTTTTTTCAGGTAGGAGATCTTCTGCACAATGGCCGCGAATGTACCCGGCCGCACCCCGGAAACCCCCGAAGTGGGACTGGCGGTAAACCCTTTCACATGCATCTCGTAAATAACCGAGCGGGCCAGCGGGATGCGGGGATGGGTATCCCCCTGCCAGTCGTAGCCGCCGTCGGCCACCACGATACTTTTTATCGCGGTGGAAATATTGTCATTGCCATACCGGGAAGCTTCGGCCCGGCTGTAGTTTTTTCCGTAAAGCCCCCGGGCAAACGGGTCGGACAGAAGCTTAGAACTATCGAAGTACAATCCCTCGGCAGGCTGGTATTCGCCGTACACCCGGTAACCGTAATAAAGCCCCTCGCCCGCCCCATGGACGAACACATGCCAGTAATGGTACGAACGGTGTTCCGATTTGGTCAGGCGGATAACCTGACAGGGCACCACGTCTTCCGGTCCTGTAAAAAGCAGGAGTTCCACCGAAGAGGCTTTGCGGGAATACAGGGAAAAGTTGACCCCGCCTTCCATTACGGTAGCGCCCAACGGAGCCGCCAGTCCCCGGGACACCTGATAAGGGGCACCCACGGTACCCGCATGCAATTTTTCGGTCATAAAGTTATCGTTTTCTGGGTTTGATCTCTTGGTTATACATGGTCGGCGGCATGGTACGAGGAACGCACCAACGGGCCGCTCTGCACGAAACGGAAACCCATCTGCAGGGCCCGCTCCTTGTACCGGGCGAACATTTCCGGGGCAACGTATTCCCGTACCGGCAGGTGATTGCGCGTGGGCTGCAGGTATTGGCCGATGGTCACGATATCGACCCCTACGCTGCGCATATCGGACAGTGTGGTCAGTATTTCGTCCTCCGTTTCCCCCAGCCCGAGCATGATCCCGGATTTGGTACGGGGGGCCCCCATCTCTTTCATCATGCGAAGTACCTCGAGGCTTCGGCGGTAACGCGCCTGCACGCGCACTTCGGGCGTAAGCCGTTCTACCGTTTCGATATTGTGGGAGATAACTTCCGGAGAGGCCTCTACCACCGTACGAATATCTTCCGCCCGGCCTTTGAAATCCGGAACAAGGGTTTCCAGGGTCGTGCCGGGCGAAACCTCCCGCACGGCACGTACGACCCGCGCCCAGAACGAAGCCCCGCCGTCCGGCAGATCGTCCCGGTCCACAGAGGTGATCACCGCATGCCGCAAGTTCATCTCTTCCACGGCATGAGCTACCCGCATAGGTTCTTCTTCATCCGGTGGCAGCGGACGCCCGGTCTTCACCGCACAAAAACGGCAGGAACGGGTACATATATCGCCCAGTATCATGAACGTGGCCGTTCCGGCCCGCCAGCATTCGCCCAGGTTGGGACACGAACCGCTGCGGCAGATGGTATGGAGGCTTCCCCGCTCCAGGGTGCCGCTCACCCCGCCGTAATGCTCTCCGCCGCCCAGGCGGACTTTCAGCCATTCGGGCTTGCGCAAATGTTTTTCTTTTCCTCCGTCCTTGTCCATCGTCATTTCTATGTCATTCCAGCCCTTTGAGCAGCAGGCGCCGTCCCCGCATCAGGATGACCTTCACATTGGAAGGAGTTATATCCATTTTTTCCGATATCTCGGCCACGGACAGATCGTCCATATACCGCAGGCGCATCACCTGGCGGTAGGCCGGGCGCAGATATTCCATCGCCGCCGCCACATTTTCCAACGCCTGCGAATGGATCATCTCGGATTCCGGCGTATCGTAAGCTACGGCATCCGGACTGGACGCTTCCATATCCTCAGACAACATTTTCCGCGAGAACAGGGAAAAAAGAGGGGCATTGCGGCGGATGAAATCCACATAATTGTTCTTGGCGATATTGATCAGCCAGGTCTTGAACCGGTAATTCTCATCATAAGTATCCAGTTTCTCAAAAGCCTTGGAAAACGTCTCGATACACAGGTCTTCAGTATCCTCCGGGCACAGCCTTTTAGCCGCCAGGAAAGTATAGATATCCTGCCAGTACATGGTCAGCAGGGCGTTGAATGCCGCCTGCGAGCCTTCCAGGGCTTCCCGTACCAGTTGTTTATCCTTGTCTATTTCCATCCTTTAGGCAGCAGCGCCGAGGCTACCGTCAGTCTTATCATATCCCAGGGCAGAAGTACCACGTCGAGCAATATCCCCAGTGCCATCCATCGCGGGTACACAAATCTCCGGGCGCATACCCATCCCGTAACCCAGGACAATACCATCGGTACAGCCAAGGCAGCCCAGTATTCCCAACGGGGCCAGAAAAATACACCGCAGGCCACCGCCGCCACAAGGAACAAGGCCTTTAAAAAGGGGGCTGTGAGGGCCTTTGCCCGGGCGGAAGGGAGGTAATGCCGGAAAGCGGCGTAACGAGCCACATCGCGTTCGCGGCGCTCGGCGGCGGTGAATGCCGAATTGTCGGTCACCAACGCGTCCCGGGAACATACGATAGCCGTATTTTTTCCCGTAGCACAGTCCTGAAGCAGGAAATCGGCTTCCCCGGCAGGCACCCGCATGTCCTTCATATAACCGTTACGGGCCAGGAAGGTAGACTTCCGGAACCCGAAATTGGACGGGCGCGCACTGAAAGGCATTCCGGCCCCTGCCCACGCCATATAGTCGGCCATCCGGCAGAATTCGGAAGCCGTATAGAGGCCACCTTTATTTCCGGCCGCCGTACACCCGATCAGGAACTCTTTGCGGTCGCCCTCGAAAGCCCGGGCCATCGCCTCCAGCCAACGTTCGCCGGCCGGAACGGCCGTATTGTCGAGCAGGACGATGCGGTCGTATTTCGCGGCCTTCACCCCCATGGCAATGGCAAATTTCTTGCCCGCCCACGGATAGGTGGTATCCAGCGGAATGGTCGCCATATGCAGCACGGTGGGGTAATTCCGCTGGACAGATTTGATGAATATCTCAGTATTGTCGAACGAGCGGTCGTTGACCACCACGATCTCGAATTTCAGGTGTTTCTGGGCCAGCAGGGAAGGGATCAGCGCTCGCAGGTTTTCCAGCCCGTTGCGGCTGACCACCACCACGGATATTCCCTCGGCATCTTCCCGGGCATTACGGGTAGTTTTTCTGCCCCGCGAAGCCAGAAGCACCAGCAGGTAATAAGCCACCAAGAGGGCGGCCGAACACAGGAAAATAATGAACAGTATTCCTTCCATTGCGGGATGTTTTTAAGGTCTGAGGTCCTCTATCGTTTTATTATCGATCACATTGACTTCCGGACTTACCTCCACTCCGAATTTTTGCGCCACATCGGCACAAATATCGTCGCACAGCCGGAGTATTTCGCCGCCCGTGGCCTTTCCGTAATTAACCAATACCAGGGCCTGGTCGCGGTGCACGCCCGCATCGCCCCGGCGGTAGCCTTTCCAGCCTGCCCGCTCTATCATCCAGGCAGCCGGTATCTTTTTATAGTGCCCGTCCGAAACGTTTTCCGGATCGAACGACGGGATGCCCGGATATTCTGCGGACAGTCTTTCGAACACTGCCTTCGACACGACCGGGTTTTTGAAAAAACTGCCGCTGTTTCCTATTTTGGCCGGATCCGGGAGTTTTGCCTTCCGGATGTCCGTCACCACCGAGGCCACATCGGCCAGGGTCGGATTGACGATCCCGCGGGACTCCAGTTCCCGGCGGATATTGCCGTAGTCCAGTTTCAGAGTGTGTTTTGCCGGATCATGCAGGCGGAACGTAACCGACAGGATCACATAACGGCCCCGGTATTCCCGCTTAAAGATCGATTCCCGATACCCGAAACGGCATTCTGCGGCCGGGATCACCCGTCTTTCGAGCGTCCGCATATCGAGTGCCTCCACGCTCTCTATCGCATCCTTCGCCTCGGCACCGTATGCGCCTATATTCTGCACCGGAGAGGAGCCTACCCGCCCGGGAATAAAAGCCAGGTTTTCGATTCCGGCCAGGTTTTGCCCGACGGCCCACTGCACGAAACCGTGCCAGTTTTCCCCCGCCGCCACGCGCACCAGAGTATCCGAACCGTCCTTCCCGACAATCTCGATTCCGGCGGTATCCATGTGGAGCACCACCGCATCGAGGTCTTCGGTAACGAGCATATTGCTCCCCCCCGAAAGGACGAGCAAAGGCATTTCTTTTTCCTTAGCCCACAAAACGGCCTGTTCCACTTCGTCCACGCTTTGGGCATGGATAAAATAACGTGCCCGGGAGTCCATCCCGAACGTATTATAGGGCTTGAGTGAAACGTTTCTCTGTATTTTCAATTTCTTTAGTTTTTAATCGAGGACCGAAAGTAATTTTTTAATCTTATAAGACCCCCATATATTTTTATTTTCCCGATCGTAAATCAATACGTCCGGAATTTCCCGCTGGGCGCTATATAGAATCCTCTCTCTCGGTTTGAGATCCAATTTAAACCAACGATTTATAATGGCAATGCTTTCGGGTGGATAATATGCCTTTTTTTTCTTGTTCAGTTCCGGCTGGCAGTATGAAATCAGCATCGTTTCGCACAATTCAATATTTCTTCTGTCTGACAATTTAGACGGATCGCTGAATTTACCTATCCATATATCTATTTCCCTCATTTGGCGGACATGATGATCTTTATTAAACCGAGCGGATACACATTTTTTTTTATTTTGAGTAATGCCGAAGTAAGCCCTTTCTTTAGATTTATTTTTCGGGATTCCTGTAATTACATAAGAATGGTATTCATAAGACTTATGCGTCGATTCCCATTTTTTCAATTCCTCAATAGAATAAAATGGTCCGACCCATTCAAAAATGTAAGTATGTTTTATATCCATGATCCACTTGTTTCAGCAGTCCGGCAGACTGACCGGTATTTCGGCCGCCAGGCCTCCCCGGGCCGTTTCCTTGTATTTGAAATCCATATCCTTAGCTGTCTCCCACATCGTCTTTATCACCTTGTCGAGCGATACGACCGCCACATCGGGATCGTTGTTGATGGCCCAGTTGGCCGCCGTGATAGCCTTGATCGCTCCCATCGAATTGCGCTCGATGCACGGCACCTGCACAAGCCCTGCTACCGGGTCGCACGTGAGGCCCAAATGATGTTCCATCGTGATCTCGGCCGCCGTAAGGCACTGGGAAGGTTGGGCACCCATCACATGGCACAAGGCCGCAGCCGCCATGGCAGACGATACGCCAATCTCGGCCTGGCACCCGCCCTGTGCGGCGGATATGGTGGCTTCTTTCTTGAAAATACTGCCTATTTCCCCGGCGACCAGCAGAAATTCGACGATCTCGTCATCACCCGCCTTGGGATTGACGAATGTCAGGTAATACAACAGTACCGCCGGGATCACACCCGAAGAACCGTTGGTCGGGGCGGTAACGATGCGCCCGAGCGAGGCGTTGACCTCGTTCACGGCGATGGCGAATGTGCTCACCCACGTAAAGATACTCTGCGAATCGGCCCGCACCCGGCGCAGCTGCCGGGACCAGTCCTTATAACCGTCGTAGATCAGATAAGGCTTGATCCGGTCGTACACATAGGCGGCGCGGCGCTTTACGTGCAAGCCTCCGGGCAGTTCGCCCAGCGTATGGCAGCCGTCGTACACGCTGCGGAGCATCACATCCCAGATAGCCAGCATTTTTCGGCGCACCTGGGTCTCGGAGGCCAGCGCTTTTTCATTTTCCAGCACGATATCGGCGATGGAGCATTTGTTATCCACCGTGTATTCCAACAGTTCCGAAGCCCGCTGGATGGGATACGGGAATTTCTTCCCGGCGGCTACCACAGTCGCACGCTCCCCTTCGCGGACGATAAAGCCCCCGCCGATGGAATAATACACGCGTTCTTCCAGCAGTTTACCTTCAGCATCGAAGGCCGAAAAACGCATCCCGTTGGAATGGAAAGGCAGGAATTCGGAAAGGAAACGGATGTCTTTGGAGGGGCAGAACGGTATCTCCCGGATCCCGGAAAGTTTCAACCGGTTCTGTAGTGTAACGGCCGCCACCGTCGGGCGGATACTGTCCACCGGAACAGTCTGCGGCTCGGCGCCCGTGAGGCCCATCATCACCGCGATGTCCGTGTAATGTCCCCGGCCGGTGAGCGAAAGGGAGCCGTACAGATCGACCCAGAGGGATTCCACCCGGTCGAACAGGCGTTTGCGTTTCAGGCTGTCCACGAACCGGAGTGCGGCTTTCCACGGCCCCAGGGTATGCGAACTGGATGGGCCCACACCTATCTTGAGGATATCGAATACGCTGATCTGTTCCATAGTCCTTTGGTTTGCAGGTTATTTTATTTCAAATCCGCCAACGCCTGCCACAACGGCTCGTCCTCGGGATACGGGGCCGTGACAGTCACCGTCTCTCCTTTCACCGGATGGACGAATTCCACGCGGCGGGCGTGCAGGCCGATGCCGCCGTTCCGGTTGGAGCGCGGCGCACCGTATTTCAAGTCGCCTTTGACCGGCAGGCCGATATGGGCCAGCTGGCTCCGGATTTGGTGGTGGCGGCCCGTTTCTATCTCCACTTCGAGCAGCATGTAGCGCTCCCCCCGGGACAGCACCCGGTAATGCGTAATGGCCTCCTTGGCATTCTCCCGTCCGGGCATATTGTAGGCCCTCGACAGATTCTTATCGCCGTCGTGCACCAGGTAATGTTTTAGGGATCCTTCATCCGGAATATCTTTCAGCGGCACGATGGCATGGTATACCTTGTGTACCTGCCCTTCACGGAACATCTCCGACAGCCGCGAGAGGGCTTTGGATGTTTTGGCAAAAAGCACCACACCGCTCGTAGGACGGTCTATCCTATGGGGCAGCCCGCAAAATACGTTGCCCGGCTTTTGGTATTTTTCGCGGATATACTCCCGCACCGTTTCCACCAACGGCACGTCGCCCGTTTTATCGCCCTGAACGATGTCGCCCGGACGCTTGGAAACGGCCAGCAGATGGTTGTCCTCATACAAGACCTGTATGTTGTCTTTTGTGGTATGCATACGGCTGGGTTAAAGTTCGGAAAAATATTTCTTCCTTTTGATGAAATGACTGAACACGATGCTGGTATCGTGAAAATAACGGCGGGTCTTCAGAGGTGTCAGCCTGCGCTTGCGCCACATCCGGGCAAAACCGCCGTAAAACGCGAAATGGGCCCGCACGAGTGCCCAAGTATGCCGGGGCCTTTTCTCCGCCAAAAAACGCATCCCCTGTACCCCGTCCAATACCATACGGCACAGCACTACGTAAGGAATGCGGTAGGCCGGAAGGTTCTTCACCAGCGTGAAAAGGCTGTTGCGGAAATTGAGGTAAGTCTTACGCGCATCGTATTTCTGAAGGGTCGCCCCTCCTACGTGGTAAACGACGGAACCGGCGATATACCGGATCCTTCCGCCCGTATTGAGTATGCGCCAGCAAAGGTCTATCTCCTCCAGATGGGCAAAGAAATCATCGTCGAAACCGCCGAGCGTTTCAAACGCCTCCCGCCGCACGAACAGGCAGGCGCCCGTCGCCCAGAAAATATCGCTGTTCTGTATATATTGCCCTTTATCCGGTTCTATCACGGTAAAGATGCGGCCGCGGCAGTACGGATAGCCCAGTTTGTCAATGAATCCGCCCGCCGCACCGGCATATTCGAACATCGTCTTATCCTTGTAATCCAACAGGCGGGGCTGTGCAGCCGTCACGCCAGGATCGGACTCAAATTCTTCCACTACGGGCTCCAACCAATCTTCCGTCACTTCGATATCGGAGTTCACCAAGGCAAAAATATCCTCCCTCAGACCTTTGAGGGCGACGTTATACCCTTTAGCAAAGCCGTAGTTCTCGGCATTTCGGATAATGCCCACATCCGGGTAATTCTTTTGGAGCCATTCGACAGAATCGTCCGTCGAAGCATTGTCGGCTACGTATATTTTTGCCTGCGGGTGGTTGTTGCGCACCAGCGAGGGCAGGAATTTTTCCAGCAGGGCCCTTCCGTTCCAGTTGAGCACCACTACGGCTATGCTCAGCGGCCTACTTTCTTTCTCCATCTTCTTTCTTTTGATCGGCCTCGCTCTTAGAAGCGTCCGTTTGCCCGGCAGTATCGGGACGGGGGCAGTATTTCCAACGCCGATGGGACCACAGCCAGTCTTCCGGCCTATGCCTTATCTGCTGTTCCAGCAGGGCGAAAAAACGGTCTATGATATCGTACGGCTTTACGTCCTCCCCGGGCGTGTATATCCGGGTCGCCCGCACCGTATAACGGCCCCTTGCTACACGCTGCATATCGAGGAATATCACGTCGTATTTCAAAGCAACGGCCAATTGATGCGCCCCGATATGCACCGGGGTCTCGACGCCGAAAAATTTCACCCAATGTTTTATCAGGTGGCGCGCCGGGCTTTGGTCGGCTACGAAGGCGATCATCGCGCTGCCGTCGTTCTTCATCCGGGAAAGGCCCAGCAACGCGTGCTTGGCCTGCATGGCTTCCATCCCGAAACGCTCGCGGGCATGAAGGGCCGAATCGTTTACGAACTCGTTTTCTATCCGCTGGTAAAGAGCGATGGCCCTCATTTGGGGGTACAGGAGCTTGGTGAACATCAGCCATTCCCAGTTGGCGTAGTGGCCGAATATCATGATATGGTTGTGCCCGGAGGCGAGCATTTGTTCGAATTCTTCCGGATTTTCGTACCGGATCCGCTTCACCGCCTCTTCAGGGGAGAGCGTAAACATCTTCAGGGATTCCAACATCGTATCGGCGAACCCCCGGTAAAAACGGCGGCCCACCCGCCTGCGCCAGGAGGGAGACTCGTCGGGAAAACAAAGCCGGAGATTGTCCATCACGACCTTGCGGCGGTAACGGACCACAAAGAAAAGGGCCCAAGCCGCCACGTCGGACAAAATATATATGAACCAAAAAGGCATGCGCGAAACGCCTTTAAGCAGGTAATACCCGATTTTGGAAAGCTTCATTTTTGAGTTACGTATCAGCGACAAATTTAGTAAAATTACCTGAGAGGCGGAAACAATAACACGCCCGCGTACCGTTATTTCCGGGCCTCGGCCGGCAAAGCGCAAAATACCCCGCCGGATACGCCGGATGTTGCGAAAGATTCGCGATATTTGAATAATACAGGATGCGCCTCGGCATAAAAATCAAGCGAGCTTGATTTTCTACGCCCGGCTTTCACTATATTTGCCGAAAATTACACCCCGAGGATATGGCCCTGAGCCCCCGCATAAAAAAACTGCTGTCTTTCTCGATCAAGTTCGTGCTGCTGCCTCTGATAGCGCTCTCGCTCTTGTATTTCGCTTTTTCGGGACTCGACCTGCGGAGCATCTGGCAAGCCATCAAGGGAGCCAATTACTTCTACGTAGCCCTTTCGTTCCTTACCGGATATACCGCGTTCGTGCTGATCGGACTGCGCTGGCTTATCCCCCTGGAAGCACTGGGTTACAAGCACGTATCGAAGATCAATTCGATAAACGCCGTTACGATTACTTACATCACCAACCTGGTCATCCCCCGCGCCGGAGAGATCGCCCGGTGTACGGCCCTAAACCAAGCGGAAGGCCTCCCGGTGAGCAAACTCCTGGGGACGGTCATCATGGAGCGCGCGATCGACGTGATCATGCTGGGACTAAGCATTCTGTTGACTATTTTCCTGCAATACGACAATATCGAGCATTTTTTCTACGAACTGCTTACCGCCCGCTCGGACGCTTCCGCCGCCGCGCCGCCGATAGATTACAAATTCATCATTCTGGGTATACTGGCCGGCCTGTTCCTGCTGTTCTATCTGCTGCGCAAAAAACTGCGCCATACCGCACTCTACCAGAAAGCCGCAGAATTCCTTTCCGGCATCTTTGTGGGGATCAAGAGTATCACCCGTCTGCCCCACAAGTGGATGTTCATCCTCTATACAGTGCTTATCTGGCTGATGTACTACCTGATGATCTTCTTTATGAGCTACGCTTTCAAGGAGACGACCGTCCTTTCCGCAGCCAATATCCTCTATCTGATGACCGTCGGCGGACTCGCCCAGCTTGTGCCCGTACAGGGCGGCATCGGTGCCTACCACACAGCCATGAAGATCGGCATTCCTATCCTGGGTATCGCAGCCCTTACGCCTAATATCGCTATGGCCTTCGCCACGCTGAACCACGCCACGCAGACCATCATGCAGATCGTCACCGGAGGGATCGCCTTGCTGCTGATCAGCCGGGCCAAAGTCCGCCGCGGCCATGCCTGGCCTGAGCAATAACCCATTTTCTGCCCCTTGTAAACTTTATTTTCCGGCATTGCTTGCCGTTTTTTGCACTTATGCCCTACCTTTGTATTTCTATAAAAACGAAAAAACACCTGAAATGGACTTAAAACAATACCTCGACTCCACCTATCTGGAAACGCCCGCCCTGGCAGGCATCTCTTTCGAAGAGTACAAAAAGAAAGCCGAAAAATACATTCAGGAAGCTATCGACGAGCATTTCAAGCTCATTATGATCCGCCCGGATATAGTCGCTACCGCCCGGCAGATGATAGACGAACAAAAATCTGATGTGCTCGTAGGCACGGTGATCGGTTTCCCGGAAGGGACGTATTCCACCGAAGAAAAACTCGCCGAAGCCCGCAAAGCCATCGCCGACGGTGCGGACGAGCTCGACTTCGTGGTAGACTACCCCATGTACAAGCGCGGGAAAGTGGAATCCGTGGCTGAACAGGTACGCGTATGCACCGAGCTGACCCTTGATGCCGGCAAGACCGCCAAATGGATACTGGAAACCGCCGCCCTTCGCGACGACGAAATAGAAGGCCTGTCGGAACTCATCCGGGATGTCGTCCTGGACAATTTCAGCGAATCGGCCGCCCCGCGGGTATTCCTGAAGACCTCTACCGGGTTTTTCAAAACCGAAGGCGGAAAACCGGCCGGCGCGACCCTCGAAGGAGTGCGCATCATGGCCCGCGCTGGCGCCCCCCTGCCGGTAAAAGCCGCCGGAGGAGTGCGGGACGCCCAGGCCGCCGAAGAGATGATAAAAGCCGGTGTCACCCGGATCGGGACTTCCTCGGCCAAAAAGCTGGCCGACGGACAGAATTCCGCCGCCGGATACTGAGAAATAATATAGACCGCGAAAAGCAAAAAAAGAAATGACATCCAGAGGGCAGAAGATCCTGCTTACCATGATAAACGCCTCGCTGAAGGCGGGAGCGGAAATCCTTAAAGTAAAATCGGGCGATTTTTCCATCCGGGAGAAAGAAGACAACTCCCCGGTAACCGATGCGGACTATGCCGCCCAGAACACGATCGCCGATATGCTGGCCCCGCTCGGGATACCCATGATCAGCGAGGAAAGTTCGGCCGAGGACTATCCGCTGCGCAAGGACTGGCGCGAAGTATTCATCATCGACCCGCTGGACGGCACCAAGGAATTTATCAACGGCTCGCCCCAGTACGGGGTCAATATCGCTTTGGTGCGCGACGGCGCTCCGGTGGCCGGGGTCATTTTCCTGCCGGAGAACAACCGGCTGTATTTCGGCAACGAAGAACTCCCCGTAGTTTGCGCCACATGTACGCCGCAGGACGGGTTTTCCTCGCTGGAAGAGATAAAATACAAAAGCCTTCCCCTGGGGGAAACGTCCGACCATTATATCCTTTTAGTCAGCAAATCCCGCAAGACGGCGGAAATGGAAAAATACCTCGAGGATTTCCGGCGGGACAACCCACAGGCCGAGATACTGCCGATGGCCAGCTGCGTGAAATACTGCACCATCGCCGAAGGCCGTGCGAACCAGTACACCCGCTATGGCAGCGTGATGGAATGGGATACCGCCGCAGGGGATGCACTGCTGCGCAGCCAGGGGCTTCCGCTGCGTTCCATCCGGACAGGGGAACCGCTGGTATACAACAAGGAAATCCTTTACAGCACGGATTTCATGGTAAAAAGACCCTGAGGCACGATTCGCCCCCAAAAACGGATTTTTAGTTTGTAACTCACTTTTTATAAAACTTTTTTTATACTATTTTCCGCCCATGAAATGGCAGCTCTGCATATAACGCCCATCGGGCCGGCTCTCTAAACGATTGGCCGGTATTCCGCATTCTTTTTGCGGAAGCAGAGTTTATTCCCTTTTTTCCAACCGAGTCCTGCCGGCCCTCCGCCGGAGGGACAGCCATTTCAATAACGGATCATGAATTTCACTTACAAAAAGATATTCGCTATCAACCTTCCCGTGATGGCGAGCATGCTCATGGAGCAATTAGTAAACCTCACCGACACCTTGTTCCTGGGCCGTGTCGGGGAAACGGAACTGGGCACTGCCGCCCTGGGAAGTATGTACTACACTTCGGTATATATGCTGGGGCTCGGCTTCAGCCTGGGCGTACAGGTCGTTGTTGCCCGGAAGAACGGAAAAGGCGACCATGAAGGCGCCTCGAATGCCTTTCGACAGGGCTTTCTCTTCCTTACTGCGTTGGCAGTCCTGCTGTTCTCCCTTTCCCAATTCTTTTCCCCGGAGATACTCAGGCTCCTCATCCGCTCCGACGAAGTCTACCGGGCGGCTGTACAATATGTACATTGGCGGGATTACAGTTTCCTTTCGGCCTTTCCCCTGCTGGCCATCCGTGCGCTGCTGATAGGCACCACCCGCACAAAAGCCCTGGCGGTCAATTCCCTGCTGCTGGTCGGGTCCAACGTTTTGCTGAATTATCTGTTGATATTTGGCCACGGTGGTTTTCCGCCGCTGGGAATATCCGGCGCGGCGCTGGCCTCCTCCCTGGCGGAACTTATCGCCTTGGCACACTTAGCCTATGCCGTTCGGAAAGATTTTAGAGGAACCTCTTTTTCGGTCGATTTTCCCACGATGAAAAACCTGTTCAACCTCTCTTTCTGGACGATGGCCCGTTCATTCTTTTGCGTAGCGCCCTGGCTTTTGTTCTTTATCGCGATAGAGCATCTGGGGGAAAGGCAGCTGGCTGCGGCCAACGTCGTGCGGAGTATCTCGATGGTCTTCTTCGTTATCGTGAATTCGCTGGCCACTACCGGCATATCGCTGGTAGGAAACCTTTTGGGAGCAGGACAATTCCGGGACATATTTCCTACCTTACGGAAGGTCATCCTGCTGGGTTATGCCACCGGCCTGCCGCTCCTTATTCTGGCACTCCTTTTCCCGACAGCCGCACTCGGACTGTTCACCGGCGATACGACTATCGTACAGACGGCGCTGCCGCCTTTCTTGGTCATGTTATCTACCTACATCCTATCCGTACCGGCTTATACGTTCTGCAATGCCGTGATCGGCACAGGGAGGACGAAAACAGCCTTTGTGATCACCATCGGGGCATACCTGGCCTATCTGGGCTTCCTTTCACAGACAAAAGTCCCCCTGGCCGTTTTCTGGACGGCCGAGCAACTGTACGTGGCGATGCTTTGGGTGCTGTCGGCCGCGTACCTGAAAAAATATCGGAAAGGGAGTACCGGGAAAATCAGCTCCCCAGGTTCTTGATGAACAGAGCAGCGTTGCCGGAAAGTTCCCCGCGAAGGGACACTTGGTAGAATTTGCGTTTGAGTTCCAGGCCCTTGATAGAGATCACCTCCAGATCGTGCAGGTCGCTCTCGCGTTTGAGGGCCTGTTTGGAAATAAAAGCGATGCAGTCCGTATGGCGCACGAAAGCCTTGATGCTCTCCGTACTGCCCAGTTTGATGATGACGTTCAGGTTGCTGTCCAAACGGATATGCCCCTCTTTCAATAGTTTTTCCCGGATGATATCGAGCGTGCCCGAACCGTCCTCGCGCATCACCAGCGGGAGTTCCTTGATGTCCTCCAAGGCGTATTTTTTGATGGTGTAGAGCCCCTCCTTGCGGGTGATGGGCACCAGTTCGTCGTCCATATACTCGGAGTAATGAAGCAGATGGTTGCTCGGCAGGCCCTCCACGAAGGCGAGGTCTATCTCCTTGTTCAGGATCGCCTGCTCGATCTGCTCGGTATTACCGCTTATCAGGCTCACTTTGATGGCCGGATAATAATTGTAAAACCGCGCCATCACCTCGGGCAACACATATTGAGCGATGGAAGTCGAGGCTCCCAGGCGGAGTTCCCCCTTATGTTCTTCCTTCAGGCTGGATATCCTATAGTCTATCTCCCGGTATATCTCGTCGATGTTTTTGGCCTGCTCGTACAATATCTTGCCGGCCTCGGTGAGCAGGATGCTGCTCCCCCGCCGTTCGAACAGCGTGATCCCGTAGATGCGCTCCAGTTCCTGGATATGCTTCGATACGGCCGGCTGCGTGATATTGTGTTTGTGGGCCGCTTTGGTAAAGCTTTTTTCCGAAGCTACGGTGTAAAATACCTTGAGTCTGAAATCCAGCATGCCAAAAGAATATTAGTTGTCCAACACGTCGTCTTTGTAGATATCCCCGATCAGGGAGGCGTATTTTTCCGTCAGGCGACGGCGTTTGATCTTCAGGGTGGGTGTGAGTTCCCCGCCTTCGGTCGTCCACTGGTCGGCCACCAAGCGGAAATGCCGGAGTTTTTCCCAGTTGCCAAGGCCCTTGTTCACCTCGTTCACCAGTCCTTTGTAGAGGTCTTTTACCCGCGGGTCGGCAATGACGGCCTCCATATCCTCGGAAGGGATACCCTGGTTGGCACACCACGCACGGAGTTCCTCGAAATCCGGCTCGATGACCACCGAAGGGTGCTCCTTACCGTTGCCCACCACCATAGCCTGGTCGATGTACCGGGACTGCATCAGGGCATTCTCTATCGGCTGAGGGGTGATATATTTTCCACCCGAAGTCTTGAACATTTCCTTTTTCCGATCGGTGATGTACAGGAACCCTTCTTCCAGATGGCCAATGTCCCCGGTATGCAGGTAACCATCTGCGTCGAACGCCTGGGCTGTCATTTCCGGGTCTTTGTAATACCCTACCATCACGCTCGGCCCTTTGACCATGATCTCCCCGTCGTCCGCGATCTTCACGTCCAGATTGTCCAGCGGGCGGCCGATGGAGCCGATGCGCATCATCCGGTTGGGATACACGTTGGTCGATACGATAGGCGCCGTTTCCGTCAGGCCGTACCCTTCGTTCAGCACGATGCCCGCCGCGCAGAAAAGCCGGCACAGGCGCGGGTCGAGGCTGGCCGAACCGCTTATCATGATGCGCAATTCCCCGCCCAGGGCCTCGCGCCATTTGTTCAATACCAAACGCCGGGCCACCCACAGTTTCAGCCGGTACCAAAGGCCGTTCTCATACGGGCGGTACTGCATTCCCAGTCGCACCGACCAGAAAAACAGCGAACGTTTTATTCCGGTGAGGGATTCTCCCTTGGCCGTGATCTTGGCATAAAGTTTTTCCACCACCCGGGGCACTACCATCATAATATAAGGACGCGCATATTGCGCGTCCGTGGCCACCGTATCGGTGGATTTGGCAAAATAGATGCTGCACCCGAGCAACTGGTAACAAAAATTGACAGTGCGCTCGAATATATGGCTCAGCGGCAGGAAGCTCAAGGCGTGCTTGCGCTCGATCTCGATGATGCGGGGTATGGCGGTCTTGTCATTGGAGAGGATATTTTTGTGCGATAACAGAACACCTTTGGGCGTTCCTGTAGTACCCGAAGTATAGATAAGGGTCGCTATGTCGTCCTCCGTAATACTCCCTGCGACCTTTTTCAGTTTTTCCTGTAAGGAATGGTCGTCCCCCCCTTTCAGAAAATCGTCCAGGGAGGGGATATCCGTTAAAGGATCGATCGTATAGGCGCCCTTCAGGGAAGGGATTTCAGCGCGTATCTCCTCTACCTTGGAATAAATATTCTTGCCGGAAACGAAACATATCCGCATCGCACTGTGCCCGAAGATATACCGGAAATCGTCTTTCGATACCGTAGGATATACCGGTACCGTGATCCCACCGGCCTTGGTGATAGCCTGGTCGAGGACGCACCACTCGATCCGGTCGGACGAGATGATACCCACGCGGTCTCCTTTTTCCAGCCCTGCGGCCAGCAGCGCCCGGGCGGCCCGGTCTACCCGCTCGACATATTCCCGGGAAGAGATGCTCTCCCATTCCCCGCGCACGCGGTGGGCCAGCGCCACCTTCAGATTGTATTTGTCCCTTTGGTATTGTGAAATATCAAACAGCCGTTTTACATCGTCCAAACTGTCCATAAGCCGTTGTGTAGTTTAGTTGCACGTATGCGCGCAGGGCGCACGATGATTTGTTAGGATAAAACAAAGTTATAATCATTTGCCAACCGAACAAATAATTCCTATGATTTTTTTTGGCGTACGGGATTTAAAAAAATACCTGTTTTTCGCCGGCAATTTCATAAATTTGCCAATCGTACTGAAAAAAACAGCTTATTCCAGGAGTTTTATATATGTCAGAAAACCAAACCATTGCTTATACCGAAGACAAGATAGTCAACCTCTCCCCACGCGACCACGTGCGGCTCCGCTCGGGTATGTATATCGGCAAACTGGGGGACGGATCGTCGTCGGACGACGGCATTTACGTACTGCTCAAGGAGATCGTCGACAACTCGATCGACGAGTTCGTCATGGGCGAAGGGACCCGGATCGATATCACGATAGAAGATTCGGTGGTCACCGTGCGCGACTATGGGCGGGGTATTCCGTTGGGCAAAGTGGTGGAATGCGTTTCGGTGATGAACACCGGCGGCAAATACGATACATCCGTCTTTAAAAAAGCGGTCGGACTGAACGGCGTAGGTACCAAGGCGGTGAACTTCCTATCCTCGACGTTCGAAGTCGTGGCCTTCCGCGAACACCAGTGCAAACGCGCACTCTTCCGCCAGGGACTGCTGGCCGAGGACGACCCTATCGCCCCTGCGAACGAAAAGAACGGCACCCGGATCACCTTCCGGGCCGACACGGATATATTCCCGGCCTACAAATACCGGTCGGAATATGTGGAGAATATGCTGCGCAACTACGCGTACCTCAATCCGGGACTGACCATCTGGTTCAACGGCACGGCGTTCAAATCGGACAACGGACTGAAAGACCTGATCGAAGACCGGATCGACACCTCCATCGAATACCCCATCGTCCACCTGCGGGGCGACGATATCGAAGTGGCCCTGACCCACTCCACCTCGCACTACAGCGAAGACGTGTACTCTTTCGTCAACGGGCAATACACCCCGCTGGGAGGCACCCATCTGGCCGCTTTCCGGGAAGCGATGGTCAAAGTGGCCCGCGATTTCTGGGGCAAACAGTTTGAGCCAGCCGACGTGCGCAAATCGATCGTAGCGGCCATCAGCATCAAGGTGATGGAACCGTCCTTCGCCGACCAGACCAAAACGCGCCTCGTATCGTCCGAAATGGGCGGGGACAAACCCTCCATCCGTTCTTATGTGGTGGACTTTATCTCCCGCGAACTGGACAACTACCTGCACAAGAACGCCGAAACGGCCGCCGCCATGCTGCGCAAGATCCAGGAGGCGGAAAAAGAGCGCAAGGAACTGTCCGGTATCCGTAAGATCGCCAAGGAGCGCTCGAAAAAGATCAGCCTGCACAATAAAAAACTCCGCGACTGCCGCACCCACCGGGGCGACATCAAGGACGAACGGCGGCTGGATTCTTCCATTTTCATCACCGAGGGCGACTCGGCCAGCGGATCGATCACCAAGGCGCGCGACGTGAATACGCAGGCCGTTTTCTCCCTGCGGGGAAAACCGCTCAACTGCTACGGCATGAGCAAAAAAGTGGTCTACGAAAACGAGGAATTCAACCTGCTCCAGGCGGCGCTGAACATCGAGGAAGGCACCGAAAACCTGCGGTACAACAACATCATCATCGCTACCGATGCCGACGTGGACGGGATGCACATCCGCATCCTGCTCATCGCGTTCTTCCTCCAGTTCTTCCCCGAGATCATCCGGGAGGGGCACCTGTACATCCTCCAGACCCCGCTTTTCCGGGTGCGCAACAAGAAGGAGACCATCTATTGCTATTCGGAGGCCGAAAAGAGAGCTGCCATCGACAAACTGAAAGGCAACCCGGAGATCACCCGCTTCAAGGGCCTGGGCGAAATATCCCCCGACGAATTCTCGGGATTCATCGGGCGCGACATCCGCCTGGAACCGGTGCTGATAGGCCGGGATATGTCCATTTCTGCCCTGTTGGAATTCTATGTAGGCAAGAACACCCAGGAACGGCAGGATTTCATCGTATCCAACCTGCGCATGGAACAGGACGGTATTTCGCTGGAAGAACTGGGGGACGCCATCGTACCGGAGCACGCCGAAGCATAACCCGGATACCCGGATTTTTTCACCAAACGCATAAAACGGGCCTAAGCCCGCACCGAAAATACAATGAGTGAACAGGATATAACGGCGGGAACCTCCGCATCCAACCCATCCCCCTCTTCCGACCGGCTCGTGAAGGTAGATGGCATGTTCGAGAACTGGTTTCTCGACTATGCTTCGTATGTCATCCTCGAGCGCGCCGTACCGGATATCAACGACGGTTTCAAACCCGTACAGCGGCGTATCATCCACTCCATGCGCGAAATGGAGGACGGACGGTACAACAAGGTGGCCAATATCGTGGGGAACACGATGAAATACCACCCCCACGGCGACGCCTCCATCAAGGACGCTTTGGTCCAACTGGGCCAGAAAGAACTCCTGATCGACATGCAGGGAAACTGGGGAAACATCCTCACCGGGGACAGCGCCGCAGCCGGACGATACATCGAAGCCCGGTTGTCCAAGTTCGCCCTGGAGACGGTATTCAACCCCAAGATCACCAAATGGCAGACCTCGTACGACGGGCGCAACCAGGAGCCTATCTTCTTCCCGATGAAGTTTCCGCTGCTGCTCGCCCAAGGGGTCGAGGGCATCGCGGTCGGGCTTTCCACCAAAATACTGCCCCACAACTTCTGCGAACTGATCGACGCCTCGGTCGCTATCTTAGAGGAAAGACCGTTCGAACTGTACCCCGACTTCCCCACCGGCGGCATCGCCGACGTATCGGCTTATAACGACGGTATCCGCGGAGGCCGCGTCCGCGTACGGGCCCGCATCCGCCAGGCAGACAAGGCTACGCTGGTGATCGACGAAATACCGTTCGGCACTACTACTTCGTCGCTTATCGAATCCGTGCTGAAAGCCAACGAAAAGGGCAAGATCAAGATCAAGAGCATCGACGACAATACAGCCGACAAAGTAGAAATACTCATCCACCTGGCCCCCGGCATTTCCCCGGACAAGACCATCGACGCCCTGTATGCTTTTACGGACTGCGAAATGTCCATCTCGCCGCTTTGCTGCGTCATCGTGGAGGACAAGCCGGCGTTCATGGGCGTTTCGGACATCCTGCGCCACTCCACCGCCCGCACGCTGGAGATGCTCCGCCAGGAACTCCAGGTAAAACTCGACGAACTGCGCGCCCAGTGGCACGCCTCTTCGCTGGAAAAGATATTTATCGAGGAACGCATCTATAAGCTGTTCGACAACCTGTCCTATGAAGAGGCCATAGACACCACAAGAGAACTTCTAAAACCGTTCGAGCCGAAACTGCTCTCGCCCATTACCGACGAAGACCTGCAGAAACTGCTCGAAATAAAGATGCGCCGTATCACCAAGCACGACGCCGAAAAAGCCGACCGTTTCATCGCCGACCTGGAAGCCCAGATGGCCGAGATCACGGACAACCTGGCGCATATGGTACGGTATGCCACCGACTATTTCAAAGGGCTGAAGAAAAAATACGGACAGGGCCGCGAGCGGAAGACCGAACTGCGCACTTTCGACAATATCGAAGCCACGAAGGTCGCCATCCAGAACACCAAACTGTACGTAGACCGCGCCAACGGCTTTATGGGCTACGGCCTGAAAAAAGGCGAAGGCGAATACGTATGCGACTGTTCGGACATCGACGACATCATCGTTTTCCTGCGGGACGGGACATTCACCGTGCAGAAGATACAACCCAAAAGCTTCGTGGGCAAGGATATCGTCTGGGCCGGAGTCTGGAAAAAGAAGGACAAGCGCACCATCTACAACCTTATCTATAAGGACGGTGCATCCGGATGGTCGTACATGAAACGTTTCGCCGTGACGGCCGTCACGCGCGACAAGGTTTACACCCAAGGCAAGAAAGGTTCCCAGATACTTTACCTGTCGGTCAATCCCAACGGCGAGGCCGAAAAGGTGAACGTCTTTTTGCGTTCGCAGGCCAAACTGCGCAAGACGAAGATCGAGATAGACTTTGCCACCCTGGCTGTCAAGGGTCAACTGGTAAAAGGCAACCTGGTGACCAAATATCCGGTGCGCAAGGTCGAACTGGCCGAGAAAGGAGTCTCCACCCTCTCCGCCCGCGAAATATGGCTGGATGAGGCCGTGATGCGCCTGAACGACGAAGGCCGGGGACGCTCGCTGGGCAAATTCCACGGCGACGACCGGATCCTGGAGATCACCAAATCGGGCGAAGTGCGTCTTTTGTCCTACGACCTGGCCACCCATTTCGAACCGGACTCCCCGGTAATCGAGAAACTGAACCCGAACAAGCCGGTATCCGTCATCTACTACGACGGAGAAAAGAAAAAATATTTTGTCAAGCGCTTCATGCTGGACAAAACGCAAAAACCGGAAACGGTCATCTCCCAGTCCAAGGGCTCTTTCATGGCCTTCGTTTCGACGGACTACCTTCCTGTGGTATCGGTATCCTTCTCCAAAGAGAAAGGAGTCGAGCCGAAAGAGGATCTGGAGGTCAATATAGCCGACTTCATCACCGTCAAAGGCATCAAGGCCCAGGGCAACCAGCTTTCCCCGGACAAGGTCAAAACCATCAAGCCGCTTGCCTCCCTGCCGTACGACGAGCCGGAACCCGAAGACGATCCCGAACAGGACGAAGACACGGATGAAGATCCCGATGAGGGCGTGGAAGACAGCGATACTTTGGATGAATCGCCGGAAATATCGAAAGAAGAGGATGACGAATCCACCGCAGACAACCCCGAGGAAGACGCCCCGGAGGGCGATGTAGGGGACAACGGGCAGATATCGCTGTTCTGACGATAAATTATAAGAATGGCTCTATAGCCAAAATCGATTGAAAAAGCGGGGGATAACTTTGTTATCTCCCGCTTTTCCTCGTATATTTGAGTATAAGAAAGAAATAATGAATCAACCTTTAAAACCTAAAACCATGTTTGAACTTCCCCCACTTCCCTATGAGTACGATGCCCTCGAGCCGTACATCGATGCCGAAACGATGCATCTCCACCACGACAAGCACCACGCTACCTATACCGCCAACTTCAACAACGCACTGAAAGGCACCCCGTTGGAAGGCAAGACTATCGAAGAGATATTCCTCGAAGTAGAGAATTACCCGGCCGCCCTGCGCAACAATGCCGGGGGGTATGTGAACCACAACCTCTACTGGAAGATCATGGGCCCTAAAGGCCATGCCGACAAACCGACCGGCGTCCTGGCCAAAGCGATCGACGAATCGTTCGGATCGTTCGACGCTTTCAAGGAGAAATTCGCCGCAGCGGCCCTGGGCCAGTTCGGCTCCGGATGGGCATGGCTCGTCGCCGATCCCGACGGCAAACTGTCCATCATCTCCACCGCCAACCAGGATAACCCGATGATGAAATTGGGCGGTGCGCAGAAAGGTTTCCCTATCCTGTTGATCGACGTATGGGAACACGCCTACTATCTGAAATACAAAAACGTCCGCGCCGATTACGTGAACAATTTCTTCAACGTGATCAACTGGTCGGCCGTCGAGTCCCTCTATGCCAACTCCAAAGCCTATTACGAGGCCAAAAAGGCCGGCAAGAAGCCCGACTGCGGATGCGGATGCGCCGGGCACTGATCCCCGCGCCACCGACAGAAAACAAGTAAAACCATGATAATTGCGGGTGTCCCCCGCGCTGACTAAAATTACTTTTATGGCTTAGCTAGCCAAACCCAAACAACCTAAAAACCGGAACGGGCTGCTCTTTTCAGAGCAGCCCGTTTTATATTCGCATTTTAGATTTTAATCGGCAATTCCCACCGGAAATTTATATATCATTTATTTTAATCTCGTCCTATTTTTTCAAAAACACCCGGTCGAAATTTTCTTCCAATTTCCCGGCCAGATGCTCCACATCGATGCCTATCATGGCTGCCCCTTCCCGGTATACCTGTTCGATACTGAGCTCGGTATCTTCGTCCGTTTCGAAGAAAAGGCGGTCCGGGGGTATCACACTTAGCAAACCCTCACGCCGCATCCCGTCTTTTCCCATCGAAAAATAAAATCCCATCTGCACCAGCGATTCGGCCAGTTGCGGGTTTTTCCGAAATCCGTGAATGATCCACGGCTGGGTCGGGTTGACCTCCCGACGCAGATTGGCCAGTTCATTGAAATAGCCCACACAATGGAACATCAGCGGTTTTTGCAGCTCCTCCGATATTTTTACGTGCGTCATCACCAAGTCGGACTGCTCGGAAAAACTCATCGGACTCCGCTTGTCGAACCCGCATTCCCCCACAGCCAAGGCAGCCTTGGGGCGGCACATTTTTTCCAGTTGGGAATAGAGGTCTTTCGTCCACTCGTAGAACAAAGGATGAGCCCCGATACTGTAATAGCCTTTGGATACAGGGTCGTCCCAGGAGAAGATCACATTCTTGATATCCGTCAGGGTCGCTTTCCCGTGGGTATGGACATCGTAAAATTTCATATCGCTCGTATTTGTCAGTAATTATATTTATCGCCCCAGCGCGATTTCAGATAGCGCCTGAGGGCCGATTCGCGTTCGTTCTCGCCCGGATCGTAAAATTTTTTGCCGGAAATTTCCGCCGGCAGGTATTCCTGCAGGGCGAAATTGCCCGGTACATTGTGCGGGTAGATATAATCCGCCCCATAATTCAGTTCCTTCATCAGTTTGGTCGGCGCATTGCGCAGGTGTATCGGCACGGACAGGTCTCCGGTCTGCTTCACTTCGGATTGGGCCGCCGCAATGGCCATATACGCCGCATTGCTCTTCGGGCTGGACGCCAGGTAAGTCACACACTGTGCCAGGATGATCCGGCTTTCGGGATAGCCCACCGTACTGACCGCCTGAAACGTATTGTTGGCCAGGATCAAGGCCGTAGGATTGGCGTTACCGATATCCTCCGAAGCCAGAATCACCAGCCTTCGGGCGATGAATTTCAGGTCTTCGCCGCCTTCCACCATCCGGGCCAGCCAATAGACGGCCCCGTTCGGATCGCTCCCCCGGATCGACTTGATGAACGCCGAAATGATATCGTAGTGCTGCTCCCCGGTCTTGTCGTAACGGGCCGGATTCTGCTGTACCTTTTCCAGCACCATCGCATTGGTGACGACCACTTTTTTCCCGCCTTCGGAATTTACGACCAGTTCCAGCGTATTGAGCAGTTTGCGGGCATCGCCCCCGGATATGCGGATCAAGGCGTCGTATTCCTTGAAAACGATGTTCTTCTTCTTCAGGAATTCGTCCTTTTCCACCGCCCGATGCAGCAGGGCAATGAGGTCTTCCTTGGACAAGGACTCCAGCACATATACCTGGCAGCGTGACAAAAGCGCGGGGATGACCTCGAAACTCGGATTCTCCGTCGTGGCTCCGATAAGGGTCACCAGACCCCGTTCCACGGCCGAAAGCAGGGAGTCCTGCTGCGACTTGGAAAAACGGTGTATCTCGTCGATAAAAAGGATCGGTTTGGCCGCGTGAAACAGGTTGGCCCCTTCCGTAGCCTTAGCAATGACGTCACGGACGTCCTTCACCCCGGCGTTGATAGCGGAAATGCTGTAGAACGGACGGTCTATCTTTTTCGCCAGGATATGGGCCAGAGTGGTTTTCCCGCTGCCGGGAGGGCCCCAGAATATCATCGAAGGAACATAACCGGAATCCAGCACCCGGCGCAGCGGCGTTCCTTCGCCCACAATAGACGCCTGCGATACATACCCGTCGAAATCGTCGGGGCGCATCCTTTCTGCAAGCGGTGTAGTGATATCCATCGGGGAAAAAAGTTACGTTTTATTCTACGCAAATTTATACTTTTGCAATGACATAACATCGGGCCCCGCGGGGCAAAGCCGAAGGTTTAGAATAACTTTAACTAACAGAAAAATCACCGATGGCGCCATTGGAAATAGACGGCTGTTCCGTCGTATTCGGACAGCAGGGTTTTGATCATTTAAATACTTATCTGATTAATAATCAGAAAAAAACATCCAAGATTATCATCCTGTGCGACGAGCACACCCATGAGCTGTGCCTGCCCATACTGGCCGAAAATGTCCCCGCCCTTTCCGAATACGAGATTCTGGAGATCCCCGCCGGCGAAGAGCATAAGAACCTCGATACCTGCCGCCAGATATGGGAAGCCATGAGCGACCTGCACGCCGACCGCCGTACGCTGGTGATCAACCTGGGGGGTGGCGTAGTGACCGATATGGGTGCTTTCGCCGCTTCGTGCTATATGCGCGGGGTGCCGTTCATCAATATTCCTACGACACTTCTCTCGCAAGTGGATGCCTCGGTAGGCGGCAAGACAGGCGTAGACCTAAACGGTCTGAAAAACATCATCGGACTCTTTTCCCTGCCCCGCATGGTAGTAGTAAGCTCCGTATTCCTGCCGACCCTGCCCCAAGGGGAAGTACTTTCCGGATTTGCTGAAATGCTCAAGCATGGTCTTATCCGCAGCCGCAAACATTGGGAGGAACTTTCTTCCTCACCCGATTTCTCGCTCGAAAGCACGGAAAAACTGGTATACGACTCGGTAAAGATAAAATACGAAGTGGTCAAAGAGGACCCGACCGAAAAAGGGATCCGCAAGACCCTGAACTTCGGACATACCATAGGGCACGCAGTGGAGACCTATTTCATGGAAACGCCCACCCCCATCAGCCACGGTCACGCGGTAGCTATCGGCATGGTATGCGAAGTATGGCTCTCGGCCCGGCTTTGCGCATTGGATGGACATTTCGCCGAAGCTTTCCGGGAATACATCAAGGGCCTTTACGGGGATATTTCCATTCCCGGAGAGGCGATCCCGCAGATACTGGATATCATGCGCCACGATAAAAAGAATACGGAGAAAGGCATCAATTTCACCCTGCTGGAGGATATCGGGCAAGCTTCGATAGACCATTACGTCGACGAGCTGCTTATCCGGGAAGCGATACATTTTTACAATGAATAGCTGACAGGGGCAGTATTCGGCAATAATTGTCGAATTTTACCGCAAATACTTTTATTAACTTTCTTTTGTCTTGCCAAAAGAAAGTTACAAAGAAAACTCGCTTTTGCCCTTCGCTGACAGTTTCCTTCGCTTGCTATCGCTACGCGAGGGAAACAGACGCTGCGGGCGGATTAATTAAAACCCCGCTTCGGTTTTGCCGGCGGGAGGAAGCCCGAAAACGGGAAAGAGGGCGCAGACTGTCCGAGCCTGCTTTGGCAGGCGAGTTTCGAAGCCCGCCGTTTTCGGGCGTTCCGAACGGCGATGTTGCAAAACAGGCGGAGGCTTTTTCTTTTGGTACTTTTCTTTTGTGTTGGTGACAAAAGAAAAGTACGTAAAAAGATAAAGGAATAATCCGAGGCCTAAAAACTATATTTACAGGGCAACAAGATGCGGGAATGAAAAAAAATCAAAAAATTCTTTGAGCATATCGGAATAATCCCCATATTTGTCCGCAAGAAACAAAGTAAATGAACGCAACTATTGCAAATATGATTTGGTGGTGGCGCATACCGACGGAAACACGGTGTGACACCCCCGCTTTGCAGATATAGTTACGAAAAAATAGTAAAAGACATATCTAAATGGGCTATCGGACACACCGGTAGCCCATTTTCTTTTGGGTAAAATCAGCCCGGAATAAAAAAACGGAAAAAAATCACAAAAAATAAATACGGAAAAATGAAAAAATACGAAGTAGACCAAAAAGGATATTACGGCCGGTTCGGTGGGGCATTCATCCCGGAAGTGCTTTATTCCAATGTGCAGAACCTGCGGGAAGCCTACCTGCGGGAAATGGCCGACCCGGGTTTCCGGGCGGAGTTCGACGCTTTGCTCCGGGATTACGTAGGGCGTCCTTCGCCTTTGTACCTGGCCAAAAGGCTTTCGGAGCGTTACGGGGCGAAGATATACCTCAAGCGGGAAGACCTGAACCATACCGGGGCCCACAAGATTAACAACACCGTGGGACAGATACTCCTGGCCCGCCGGATGGGCAAAACGCGCATCATTGCCGAAACCGGCGCCGGCCAGCATGGCGTAGCTACAGCGACTGTCTGTGCCTTGATGGACATGGAATGTATCGTGTATATGGGGGCTACGGATATCGCCCGCCAACGGCCCAACGTAGAGAAAATGGAGATGCTTGGGGCTACGGTCGTACCGGTGGAGAGCGGCAATATGACCCTGAAGGATGCGACCAACGAGGCTATCCGCGACTGGTGCTGCAACCCCCGCGATACGTATTATATCATCGGGTCGACAGTAGGCCCGCACCCGTATCCGGATATGGTGGCGCGCTTCCAGTCGGTGATCTCCCAGGAAATAAGAAAACAACTGTTGGAGAAGGAAGGCCGAGAAGAGCCGGACTGCATCATTGCCTGCGTGGGCGGGGGGAGCAATGCGGCCGGGGCGTTCTACCACTTTATCAACAGCCCCTCTGTACGCCTTATCGCCGCCGAAGCCGGTGGCGAGGGTATTCTGAGCGGGCGTTCGGCCGCCACGATCCAATTGGGCCGCGAAGGGATTATCCACGGGGCGCGCACGCTGGTGATGCAGACCGAGGACGGGCAGATCACCGAGCCGTATTCCATTTCGGCTGGACTGGACTATCCGGGTATCGGGCCGATGCACGCTTTCCTGTCCGAAGAAGGACGGGAGGAAGTGATCGCCGTGGACGACAACGAGGCCCTTGAAGCGGCCTATATGCTTACCCGCACCGAGGGCATCATTCCGGCCCTGGAATCCGCCCATGCGCTGGCGGTGCTGGAAAAGAAGAAGTTCGCCCCGTCGGATGTGGTAGTGGTGAACGTGTCCGGCCGCGGAGACAAGGATATGGAGACCTATATCCGGGAAAGGAAGAATGCCGAGAACGCAAAATAACTGAATGCCATGAAATACGATTTCCAGACTATACACAGAACTATCCCGGCCGACTTACAGACTCCGGTAGGCATTTACCTGAAGATACGGGATCTGTATCCGCAGTCGGTGCTGCTGGAGAGTTCCGACTACCATACTTCGCAGAACAGTTTTTCGTTCGTCGGGGTCGAGCCTATCGCTTCGTTCGTCGTGGGCGGGGAGACGATCACCACCACCTATCCCGACGGAAAACGGGAAAAGAAAGCTATAGGCTCCGATACGGATGTGCCGGCTGAACTTTCCGCCTACATCGGCCGCTTTTCCGCCGGGGAGAATCCGACGGGCATCAACGGGTTTTTCGGGTATACGGCTTACGATGCGGTGCGGTACTTCGAAAAAGTGAACATCCAGCCGAAAGAAGGCGATTTTGCCGCCCTGCCGGATATCATGCAGGTGCTGTTCCGCTTTACCATCGTGGTAAACCATTTTAAGAACACTCTGACCATCGTCGAAAACTTATTGCCGGGGCAAGAGTCCCGGATGGACGAGCTGGTCGGTGTGCTGGACAACCACAACGTGGCCCAGTATTCCTTCGAGCCGGTGGGCGAGGTCGGATCCAGCATTACGGACGAGCAGTATATGGATATGGTCCGCCGGGGGATCGGCCATGCCTACCGGGGGGATACCTTCCAGATAGTTCCTTCCCGGCGTTTTAGCCGGGAGTTCCGCGGGGACGAGTTCAATGTATACCGGGCTTTGCGCAGCATCAATCCCTCGCCGTATCTGTTCTATTTCGATTTCGGGGCATTCCGCATTTTCGGTTCGTCCCCGGAAACACATTTGCGCATAGAGGGAGGTAAAGCTTATATCGACCCGATAGCCGGGACTTTCCGCCGTACGGGTGACGACGAAGCCGATAAGGAATTGGCCCAACGCCTGCTGTGCGACGAAAAGGAGAATGCCGAACACGTGATGCTGGTCGATCTGGCGCGCAACGACCTGGGGCGCAATTGCACCAATGTGCATCTGGAGTTTTATCGGCAGGTGCAGTTCTATTCCCATGTGATCCATATGGTCTCCCGCGTGGCGGCCGATGTGGAACCGGGCGCGGATACGATCCGGATATTTGCCGATACTTTCCCGGCGGGGACACTCAGCGGGGCACCCAAAGTCCGGGCGGTGGACCTGATCGACGAAATGGAGCCGCACAGCCGGGGGATATACGGGGGTTCGATCGGCTACATCGGACTGGACGGGCAGTTGAACCAGGCGATCACGATCCGCAGTTTCCTCAGTATGGGCCAGCGCCTGTACTGTCAGGGCGGGGCGGGTATTGTCGCCCATTCGGAACCGGCCAATGAACTGGAAGAGGTCAACAACAAACTCGGTGCACTGATCAAGGCGATGGACTTCGCCGGACAGTATTCCCGGTAATATTTAAAAATAAGAAGATGGAAAAGATACTGATACTGGACAATTACGATTCGTTCACCTATAACATCGTGCAACTGGTGCGCTCGCTCGGATACGGGGTAGATGTGCGCCGCAACGATACGATTTCTGTGGAAGAGGCCGGAAAATACCCGCGGGTGATCATTTCCCCCGGGCCGGGACTCCCTTCGGAATCGGGCATTTTGCCGGAATACCTGCGCCGCTATGCCGACAAAAGGAGCATCCTGGGTATTTGCCTGGGCGAACAAGCCATCGGGGAGCGTTTCGGGGCCCGTCTGCGGAACCTGGAGAATGTGTATCACGGGGTGGCGACTCCGGTGGAGATTGTGGCGCCCGATCCGGTGTTCGAGGGAATGGAAGATGGTTTTGAGGCAGGGCGGTACCATTCGTGGGTGGTGGATTCGGTGGATTTCCCGGATTGTTTGGAAATAACGGCCCGCGATGCGAAAGGCGGGATCATGGCCCTGCGGCACCGGGAATACGATGTGCGGGGATTCCAGTTCCATCCGGAAAGTGTGCTCACGCCCAAGGGGGAGCGGCTGCTCCGCAATTGGCTGTCCGGCTCCGGGCAAGGAGTGGGCAGGCAGGGACAATATTGGCAATAATTGTCGGATTGTTCCTTTGTCTTTTTACGTCCTTTTCTTTTGTCTGCCGCACAAAAGAAAAGTACCAAAAGAAAAAGCCACCTCATCGTTTTGCCCTTCGCCCCTCAAAGAGATAAAAAAACGGCGGGCTGCGAAACTCGCCTGCTAAAGCAGGCTCGGACAATCTCCGCCCTTTTCTCCGTTTTTATCCCTTTTCGCGGCGGCAAAACGAATGGGAAGAGGAGCTCCCCCGCCCGGAGCGTCTGTCCCCGAGCGGATATTTCCGGCCAGGGCGAAATACGACGTCCGATGCTTTGAGCCCGAAGCCGGGAGTAAAACCGCGACAGGGACTGTCAGCAAAGGGCAACAGCGAGTTTTCTTTGTAACTTTCTTTTGGCAAGACAAAAGAAAGTTAATAAAAGAAATTGCGGAAGAATCCGACGATATTCTCGCCGAATATTGCCCCTTATCGCCCACTCCGGACACGAATCCCAGGTCAGCCAAAACGCCCCGTGATATAATTTTGGGTGGACATTTTGGCCGGATTGGTGAATATCTTTTTCGTGTCGTCGTATTCGATCATCTCCCCCATGTAAAAGTAAGCCGTTTTATCACTTACCCGGGAAGCCTGCTGCATATTGTGCGTAACGATAACGATCGTATATTTCTCTTTTAGCTCGTGGATGAGCTCTTCGATCTTGGCCGTCGATATCGGATCGAGCGCCGAGGCCGGTTCGTCCATCAGCAGCACAGAAGGTTCTACCGCCATCGCCCGGGCAATGCACAGACGCTGCTGCTGGCCGCCGGAAAGCGCATTGGCGGATTCCCTGAGCTTATCTTTCACCTCATCCCACAGGGCGGCACCCCGCAGGGATTTCTCTACCCGCTCGGCGATGAACTTATTGTCTTTTTCCCCGTTCACCCGCAGCCCGTAAGCCACATTCTCGAATATGCTTTTCGGGAACGGATTAGGCCGCTGAAAGACCATTCCCACGTTTCGGCGCAGTTCGTCCACCTGCACCCCTTTGCGGTAAATATCCTCCCCGTCCAGTTCGATACGCCCTTCCAGACGTGTCGAGGGGATCAGGTCGTTCATGCGGTTGAAAAGGCGCAGGAACGTAGATTTTCCACAACCCGACGGGCCGATGAATGCCACGACGGTCTTATCCTCGATGGACATGTTTATATTTTTCAGGGCATGGAAATCCCCGTACCAGAAATTGACGTTTTGGGCATCCAGTTTTATCATGGTTCTCTATCTTCTATCCGTTAGTTCGCCTTCACCCGGTTCTGGAAATACTTCCGCACCAGCGAAGCGAATATATTTATGATCAGTATAATGACAATCAGCACCAACGCCGTCCCGTAAGCGATAGGCATCTGCGCCTCCATGTCCGTTCCACTGGTGGCCAGCACGTACAGATGGTACGGCAGAGCCATACACTGGTCGAATACACCGGTAGGCAATTGGGGCAGAAAATACGCCGCGCAGGTGAATAGAATGGGCGCGGTCTCACCGGACACACGCCCCAGCGCCAGGATAAGCCCCGTAATGATATTAGGCATCCCCATCGGCAGTACGACACGCCAGATAGTCTGCAGTTTCGTAGCACCCAAAGCCAGGGAACCTTCGCGGATAGAATCCGGAATGGCCTTCAGGGATTCTTCGGTTGTACGGATTACCACCGGCAGACTCAGCAGTCCCAAGGTGAGCGAACCGGCCAGGATGCTGTCCCCGAAATCGAGGTAATTGACAAAGAGTGCCATACCGAACAGCCCGAACACGATGGATGGGATACCGGAAAGGTTGTTGGTCATCACACGGATAAATCGAACGAGTTTGCTGCCCTTAGGGGCGTATTCGTTCATATAGATCCCGCTCATGATCCCCACCGGGAAAGCGAAAAGGGCGCTGCCCACCATCAGGTAGAACGTACCGACGATAGCCGGCCATATCCCGCCTTTGGTCATCCCGTCGGTCGGGCCGGTGGTAAGGAAATCCCAACTGATCACCCCGATACCCTTGTATACGATGAATCCCAGGATGGCCACCAGCACCAGAACGATCATCAGGCTGAAGGAAGAAAATATTCCGAAGGCTATCCGCTGTGTCGTTTTCTTTTTCATCATTTCTGTTTGCGGCTTATATATTCGACACTCGAGTTGATCAGCAGGGTGATAAAGAACAACACTACGCCCAGCAGGAACAGAGCCTTATAGTGAGGGCCACCGGCGGGGGCCTCGCCCATTTCGGCGGCAATGGTGGCCGGGATGGTACGCATCGGCTCGGCGATCCAGTGCGGGATCACCGCCGCATTGCCTGTGACCATCAGCACGGCCATCGTTTCGCCTACGGCGCGGCCGATACCCAGCACGACCCCGGACGTAATGCCCGATATCGAATACGGGATCACGACTTTGTAGATAGTCTGCCATTGGGACGCCCCAAGCGCCAGGCTCGCTTCACGCATGGCTCGGGGACAGTTGCGCATCGCATCCTCGCTGACCGTAATGATGGTCGGAAGGGCCATAATAGCCAGTACGATACTTCCGGCCAGGCCTGTTTCCCCCACCGGAAGGTCGAACACCTTTTGGATGAGCGGGACGATGACGATGAGCCCGAAAAAACCGTACACCACCGACGGAATACCGTTGAGCAGTTCAATGACGGGCTTGAGGATATTGCGGATGCGGCTGTCGGCCACTTCGCTCATGTAGATGGAGACGGACAGGCCGAACGGGAGGGCGAACAGGATGGCGAACAAGCTGACCCAAAGTGTTCCGGCCAGAAGCGGCAGCATGCCGAACTGGGGCGCGGGCGTAGCCGTGGGGAACCACTCGGCCCCGAAGAACACGTCCTTCACGGGAATAGTGTTGTCCTTTACCAGGTTGCCATGGAATCCCGTGGACACAAATGTTTGGGGAACGAAAGCGGCGATACCGGGGGTGGCATTCACCAGGCTGTCTATCAACCGGGGGGCATACTGGTATTCGGCGCCCAATTGGGCTTCGGAAAAATATTTGTCCATATCGGACAGGCGGAATACCGTAATGGGAGCATCCGGACCGCCCAGTTCTTTCCAGTTTTGCACGTCGCCGTCGAACACCGCCTTTATCTGGGCGGGATCGAGGTCGGAACAGTTGTTGTTCCGGTTGAGGGCTATCACATAGCCTTCTTCTATGATCTTGCTGGAGAAAAGGCCCGAGGCCTCTTTGAACAGGAAAAGGACGATCAGTAAAATGACGATGCTGGTCACAAACCCGCTGCAGGTAAAAACGCCTTTGGCTACTTTTTCTAGAAAAGACTTCATATATCCATTTTAGAACACCACAAAGTAACGGGCGGTATGTTTCCGGAGTATGAAGCGCGGTTAAAGTTTTTGTTTACCCGTCGTTACCCTTATGTAAATTCCCGACGGGAAACGATCAGGGCAGCACCCACGGTATTATGTCCGCCGGAGAGGCCGCAATATGCCGGGCCCCGGCTTCCACCAATTCTGCCCGGTGGCGGAATCCCCACAGCACCCCTGCAGACTCTATCCCGGCGTTCCGGGCGGTCTGCATATCCACCCCGGAATCTCCTACATACAGTACATCGGCCGGACGGATACCGGTAAGGGCGAGTATTTCATTCACCGCAGCCGGATCGGGTTTTACGGGTACGCCCTCCCGTTGGCCGAGTACCGCCGCAAAATGCCGCTGCGGGAAAAACCGTTCCACCAAAGCTACAGTACCGTTGTGGTATTTATTGCTGGCCACGGCCAGTTTCACACCGCCAACCTCCAGTTTTTCCAACAGTTCCGGGATACCGGCATAGGGCTGGGTATGCTGGTCGATATGTGCCCGGTAATAGTCGATGAATTCCGGCCGCAACACCTGGACAGTCTCCGGACTGCGCACATCGGGCGGAAGCGACCGCTCTATCAACCGGTCGATACCATTGCCGACCATCATCCGATACTGGTCGTCGGTATGGGTGGGGTAACCGCGCTGGGACAGCAAGTGGTTGCAGGCGGCCGAAAGGTCGCCGATGGTGTCCAGCAGCGTGCCGTCGAGGTCGAATATTACCAGCCGTTTTGTCATTTTTCCTTCGTTTTCCCACAAAGGTACGCAGAGTACGGGATACGGGCAAATATGGCGTAATCGTCGGATTATCCCTTACGTACTTTTCTTTTGTCTGCCGCACAAAAGAAAAGTACCAAAAGAAAAAGCCACCTCAT
>OWIO01000169.1_pt1 | contig 57088 bp, 32 predicted proteins | sample 1733011 | NCBI WGS metagenome assembly OWIO01 (sample SAMN05065779, study PRJEB22554) | human gut metagenome | biome: ENVO:2100002; feature: ENVO:00000062; material: ENVO:00002003 | host: Homo sapiens | place: USA | reverse complement strand
CATTTTATCCGCTTATGCAACTTATAATCAGGGATTTAATTTATAGAAGTCCCCTAATGTGTATTTCTCGTTTTCTGCTCCGAATGAACTTAACAGATTAGCGCCATTCATTGCATATAGGAAATTCAGGAATCTTTTTTCATGAAAAGCAGGACCGGATACGGAGTTGAAAAGAATCGGAGTCTGTATCTTGCTTAAACCGTAAAAGCTGCCATTCACACACATCTTTCTGTTTACGTCCGATGCATAAGGGTCAAAGTTGTATTTTGTACCCGAAGCGGTAGTAACTGTGCCATTAACAATTTCTTCAGGAAAAGCTACTGAACCACTATATACATATTCATTCAAGAATAAAGTCTGGATCAACGGATCAAGAGAATTGTAGTCTGCATAACCACTGTTTTTCCAGTATGAATTGAAGAATTCACTTAATGCCGTATTATTTGGGGCAAATAAACTATATGCACGATAAGCTAATGTGTCCAGGCGTTGATAGTCATATTTATACCATTCCATTGCAATAGGAGCTAATGGAGATCTGTGGCTATGCAAATATAACGTATCCGCGTTCAATGCGCTACCATATTTTTGGGTAAGTTCATCGTTGGGCGTATAGATGGAGAATTTGTCATACATAGCCAGAAAATCAGAGTATTCTGTATTAGATTTAAGTTGGTCGTAAATAGATCCCAAAGGTTCCAAAACTTTGTTGATCGTGTGGATGTAGCCATTGTTGGCTATTAAGCCATATTCTTTCACAGATGCTTCCGAAACATTAAATCCGTCATTACCGGTCCAGGTTGAATTAGGATAGAAAGCTTCGTAATTCTTTTTTGCATCTATTTTCTTAGATGAGAAAAAATAATGTGAAAAGACTGGGACAAATCGTTCCAGATGATAAACTGTGACTGATTTGCCTGTTAAAGGATCAACTTCTCTTGTCGGTTCCCCTGAACTGCGTGTCCGGAATTTGTAGTATAATCCCGGATCAAGAATTTCGGTACCTTCATCGTAGGCTCCTTCACCTTCAGGACGGAAATTTTCCATACTACCTTTATTATAAGAGTAATAAAGTAGGTGGAATCCGATTAGTTCTTTCAGTTCCCTGGCAGGAACATCTTGTACTGTCGAATAATTATGTTCTGACAGATAAGCAGTAAAGGCATTGTTGTCCGGTGCCATAACGGTCATTAATCCTCTACCGTTCATGATTTCATAATAACCGGCACGTTCTGCTGCTTCAAGGAACATGGAAAATTGTCCGTCCATGCTTTCATCCGAAAGTAATTCCCAAGCGCTTCCTTTTACCCACCCGGGAACCTCATAATGTTCATCCATCTTATCCTCACAGGACCATAGGAAAAATGGAATAAAAGACAGCCATAGCAGCCTTCGCATAATCGTTAAGTTTTTCATAATACTAAAAAATAAATATTTCAATAATAACTAAGATGTTTCTCACGTACTTATGAAATTAATATTGCACACAAATGTCACAGTTGATACAAGTTGCATCATCAGAAGAGATTTGTGTGCGTAAACAAGTTGTCACATTGGTTGCTCTTTTCATATAATCCAATTAAGTTAAACAAAAGTTAGATTCTGTTTTCGAAAGGTACTTTATTATAAATACCTGTGAAAAACTGTTGCAAACATAAGGAGTTAGTGAAGAAATACCAATGAAGAATCGTACAAAAGCATGGAAAATACCGTCTTTTGCACGAAAATCCATGCAATGAATCCATTTTTTTATTAAGAAAGAGTGTTCAGAGAGGATTTTATTCCTTTTTCGTTGTATGGAGAATAGTTATTTATAAAACAAAACCCTAAAAGCAATATGGCAAATTTTTCAATTGTAATTGTGCCAACTAAGAAGTTGGCAAATGGCAGACATCGGATAAGGATAGCAGTAGCGCATCGGTCTAAGACCAGATACATTCCTACTCAATTTACATTGGATTCCGCAAGTCAGCTAAAAAATGGCAGAGTAATAAGACACGAAAATGCAGCAAACATAAACTCATGTTTGCGAAGGATTATCGATGAATACGAGGAAATTCTTGCTTCCATTGGTTATTTGTCTACAATTTCGTGTACTGAACTAATACATATTATTACCTATGAACAGAAAAAGAAAGGAATAACTTTCCAGACAATAGCAAGAGAATACTTAAGTTTTATGGCAGGGGAAGAAAGACATAAATCTTATAGCCTATATAAAATAGCAAGCGAGAGGTTTATTAAATATATGAAGGGCGACTTTCCGTTAATCCAACTCACCCCTCTTCATGTACAAGAGTTCGCAGAAAATCTGTATAAGGAAGGGTTAACTGATACGACTATAAGAATCTATCTCACTCTGATAAAAGTTATATTGAATTATGCAAGTAAAATGAACTATGTGACTTATCATATTCACCCCTTTGTTCTTTTTAAAATGCCGGAATGTAATATTAGGGATCTTGATTTGTCAGTAGATGAACTGAAAAGTATTAGAGATACAATGTTTCTGAAATCTTCCTTAAGTATTACCAGAGATATTTTTATGCTTACTTATTATTTAGGCGGGATTAATCTGAAGGATTTATTGGAATACAATTTTAAAGATAAAGATTATATAAGATATGTACGCCATAAAACTCGTAATAGAAAAAAAGGAATAAATGAAATCGCGTTTTCTTTGCAGCCTGAGGCAAAAGAGATTCTTAACAGATATTTGACGAAGGAAGGTGAACTGAGATTTGGAAAATATTTATCTTATAAACAGGTATACAGTTTAATTTTTCGTAATATAAATAAGGTAGCAGAGATGTCTGGTATAAAAAAGAAGGTTACTTATTACTCTGCTCGAAAAACATTTGCACAGCATGGGTATAATTTGGGGATACAAATTGAGAAAATAGAATACTGTATAGGGCATAGCATGAAAAGTAATCGCCCTATTTTTAACTATATAAAAATAATGCAAGAACATGCAGATAAAGTATTCAGGGAAATATTGGACCAATTACTATAAATTTTACTCTGCTGTAAAGTATATCAATTTGATTTCAGAATAACTACTTCCTGACATTACAATTGCTTTTTAATTGTCTACAAGCATTTTCGTGTTTTTTATAATATGCTCACACACAAACTTTTTGCTCTTTATTCTTAATCTAACTTTTGTTTAACTTAATAATTAAAGCATGAAAAATAGCAAACAAGTTATGGTATGGTTTGTTGGTACGGACATCATCCGAAGGCTAATCTTTTTTATTTTACTCTTCTTTTTAACGACTGATATCTATGCCCAGAATAAAAATATTTCGGGTAGGGTAATCGATTTTGCAGGAGAACCAGTTATCGGTGCTAGTGTATTAGTTAATGGTACATCTAATGGGACCATTTCAGATATAGATGGTAAATTCTCCCTTTTTAATGTACCAGCAAAAGGTACAATTACTGTCACCTATATTGGATATAAAAAACAAGTCGTTTCAGTGGCAGGAAACACTGTTTTTAAAATTACTCTCCAAGAGGATACTGAAACTCTTGATGAAGTTGTTGTAGTAGGTTATGGTGTGCAAAAAAAGAGCGATGTGACAGGAGCTATGGCTAGTGTGGGGACAGAACAATTAACAGCACGCCCTGTAAATAATGCTTTTGAGGCTTTGCAAGGAAAAGCCGCTGGTGTGGATATTACTACAAATGAACGACCGGGTTCTGTTGGTGAAATCCGTATTCGTGGTAACCGTTCACTTACAGCCAGCAACGATCCATTATATGTTGTTGACGGTGTGCCTCTGATGTCTGCATCAGCAATTGAAACATTGAATCCTCGCGATATTGAATCTATCGATGTTTTAAAGGATGCTTCTGCAACTGCTATTTATGGTTCACGTGGAGCTAATGGTGTTATTATAGTTACAACCAAACAAGGAAAAACTGGTAAATTGACCCTTGACTATTCAGGTACATTAACAGTTTCAAACCTAGTCGATAGAGCACCAGCTATGAGTGCCGGTGATTTTGTTCGGCTACGGCGGTGGGCTGCATATAATCTTGACCCGGAGACTTATGCTCATCCTAACTTTCCGACGAAAGAAAATGATATGCTGATTTTTGATAGTCCGCTAGATGGCCAAACTTCTCGAAATAATGTATTAAACGGATGGACAAACGGTAGTTGGGATCCCTCAAATATTGTAAATACTGACTGGACAAATCTTGTAACTCAAACCAGTCTCTCACACGAACATACATTGAGTGCCAGTGGTGGTACTGATAAAATGAGCGCTTATGGATCATTTGGTTACTTGAGTAACAAGGGTACTCAAAAAGGGCAATGGTTCGATCGCTATACTGCTAAATTGAGTGTCAATGTAACTCCAGTAAAATGGTTCTCGATGTCTGGTTCTGTTAATGTATCATGGAGCGAGCAAGATTATGGTATGTCAACTCTGGGAGGTCGCAGTGGTAGTGTCCCCGACGCTATTTATGGTGCCGCCAAATCTATTTATAACATAGCGGTTCCTTATGATGTAGAAGGTAATATAGTGATCAACCCGGGTGGTGAAAGTGGTGTATATACCATTATGGATGAGTGGAACCGCAGTACACAACAATCTCAGACAATGCGTGCTTTGGGTAATTTTTCGGCTACACTTGATTTTGGTGAGATGTGGGAACCACTAAAGGGGGTGCGCTATAAAATTAATTTTGGTCCTGATTTCCGTCACTGGCGTGAAGGAGTATACATTGATGGCACTTCTGCACATAAAATCAATTCAGATGGTAGCGAGGGAGTTAACTATGCACGTCTTAAAAATCGTAGAGACTTCTCCTGGACGCTTGACAACATGATTACTTTTGACCGGAATTTTGCTGAGAAACATAAAGTGGGACTGACCTTATTACAAACAGCATCAGTATGGGACGTTGAAGAGTCTTCTATGTCGGCAAATAAAATAGCGAAATCTTCATTCTTGTGGAATGCCTTCGGTAGCATAGACTTAACTAATACAGACCATAAAGCATCAATGAGTTCTGGTATAACAGAACGTCAGTTGACTTCTTATATGATTCGCTTGAACTATGGTTTCAATGAACGTTATTTGTTAACCGTTTCCGGGCGTTGGGATGGTGCTTCTCAGTTGGCGGAAGGACATAAATGGGATTTCTTTCCATCTGCGGCTTTGGCTTGGCGTATCAATCAGGAAGACTTCATGAAAAGTATTCGCTGGATTGATAATCTGAAAGTACGCTTAGGGGTTGGTACGACAGGCAATGCCGCTGTAAGTCCATATGCAACTAAAGGTGATATTACTTCTATTTATTTACCTTTTAATGGCATAGATAATCTTCTTGGTTACACCACTAATGAACCATATTATATGAAAGATCAACTAACTATGGCTAATACTACATTGGGGTGGGAAAAAACAACTCAATATAACTTTGGTATCGATTTTGGGGTTTTAAATAACAGAATCAGCGGTAGCATTGATGCTTATTGGTCGAGAACAAAAGACTTGTTGATGAAAGCCAATATTCCCACTTTAACTGGTTTTCCCAGTACGTATGCTAATATCGGCGAGACAAGTAATCATGGTATCGAGATCACTTTGAACGCAATTCCTATTGATTTGAAATGTGGATTTATGTGGGAAACAAACTTCAACGTAGCTTATCAGAAAGATAAAATTGAGGAGTTAGCTTATGGAAAGAATGACATGGTAGATAATACTTGGTTTATCGGTGAATCACTGGCGGTACATTATGGTTTCGATAATGCCGGTATTTGGCAGGATACCCCCGAAGATCGTGCAGAAATGGAGAAATGGAATGCCAATGGATATACCTTCACACCGGGTAACGTACGTCCTAAAGATCAGAATGGAGACTACAAAATGGACATTAATGATCGTGTGGTTTTAGGAAATAAGAATCCGAACTGGACAATGGGCTGGAACAATAACTTTAGCTATAAAGGTATTGATTTGGGAATTACCATGCTTGGTCGTATGGGATATATGGTTTCTACGGGTGGGGAGGCTCTTACAGCACATTCTAATCAAAAGGATATAAGCTACTGGACACCGGATAATACAAATGCAGAGTTCCAAAAACCAATCTTAGCTCAGGCAACCTCAGGCTCAGGTGATGAATTTTCCAGTTTGCTTGGTTTTAAGAAGGCTTCATTCGTAAAGGTTCGTAATATTTCATTGGGTTATAATTTCCCCAAAAAGATCTATACAAAAGCCGGTTTGTCGCGCTTAAAAATGTATGCGCAGGTAGTTAATCCATTCAGCATCCATCAATCAATTGATTGGTATGATCTAGACGTTAACAAGACATACTTTAACCGTAGTTTTGTTTTTGGTCTTGAAGTTAGCTTCTAATTATTGATTATTGTGTAATATATAAAATTGAATTTTATGAATAAATTAAAATATTTCAAGCTCGGAATGACAGTTGTAGCAGGTCTTTCTTTGGCTTCTTGTTCCAGTGACTTCCTAGATGAAAATCTGGATACCAAGTATTCAACAGATTACTTTGAGACTCCTGAAGGTCTTGAATCATTAGCTTTATCTTTATATGGGAATATCCGTTGGCATTTTGCTTATGAATGGGCCTATGGTACTACTTTATATGGAACAGATGAATTTACTAATGCCAATGACTTAACGAATGAACCTTGGAATACTTATGATAACCGATTGGGACCTATCAATTGTACTCCGGAAACAGGGGCGGCCAATAAAAATTGCACTGCTCCGGGAGCTATGTGGGACGAATTATATTATGGCATATCCTCCTGTAATACAATTATTGCAAAAGCTGATAAGATAAATGATGAAGCAATACAAAAACGTTGTCTGGCTCATGCATATTTTCTTCGTGGTTACAATTTTTATCGTTTAACGGCCCAGTATGGTGGTTGTGTACTTCAAACAACTCCTGTTGCAGGTATTGTACGCAACTTCAACCGTTCCTCCGAGCAGGAATGTTGGGAACAAGTCATTTCAGATTTACGCCAAGCATATAATTTATTTGAAGGTGAAAATTTTACTTATGGCAAGGGGATTACATGGACAAAAGCCACAGCTGCTCACTTTCTGGCTAAAGCTTTATTGTTTCGTGCGTCAGAGCGATGTGATGCTTGGAACAACGCAACAAAAGAGGCTGATTTAAATGAAGCTATTGATGCTGCTTCATACGCAATACAGGCTCGCGGAAGTAAGCTTACAGAGAATTATAGTAATATATATGCCGACTGGACGGGAGTGGATTGCGCGGCAGAACAATTGGATGAAATTCTGATGGCTGCCGGTTTCAATTCAGATCCATCTACACAGGGACGATTTGGAAATGTAACTTACAATTACTACCAACCTCAATTTGCCGCCCTTTCAGGAGGTTGGGTAAAACGTGGAGTATGGATTGGAGGTATGGAATTTCAACGCTGTCGTCCAACAGAATATACATATGCAGCCTATGACCATGTAAATGATGCTCGCCTATGGAAAACGTTCAAAACAGTATTTGGCGTAAATACAGTAGCAGATAAAACCAAAGGAGTAGAACTGGGTGATCCTGCTATTGTTATGATTTTAAATACCAAAGATGACCATACTTATGATAATTATATTTTCGGTGCCAATGTACAGAATCCTACTTGGGTGGATGGAGAAGGTCGTTTGCCTGAATGGAAAATAGGTCAACGCCAGACTGCAACTACCGGAAGTTTAACTTCTAAAAAAGGTCAGTGGATACCGGCTTCGTCTGTATTATATCAAAAAGGACAGTATGTAGCTCCTCAATTCAAAAGTACCCCCATCTGCAATTTTTATGCTGGTGTCAATAAAGCGGAAGATGGGACGCGTACGGCAGAGAAAGGTGACTCTTTCCGTGATGTTATCATGGCTCGTCTGTCTGAAACTTATTTAATTCGTGCTGAATGTTTCGTACGCAAAGGAAGATATAATGAAGCGATGGAAGATATTAATGTAGTACGTCGTCGTGCTCAATGGAAAGATGGAGAAAATCGTTCGTTTTATACGGATGGCACTCAAGCTTTCGAGAAGAATGCCTTAAACACAGGTTCTTCCGCACAGAATTATATCAATTCAAACCTGAATATGAATACTTATTATCTATCTAATCCTAAATTGGAAGTCACAACATCTTCTTCTGATTTGGCGTTAAAGACATTCCCGTCTAATTTGCCTGCTGAAGATGAAGCTATTTTATCTCAGCTAGGTGTATCGGGTGACTATCAACGTGCATTGCACTTTATTTTAAATGAACGCACACGTGAGTTGATTGGTGAATGGCAACGTTGGGAAACGTTATCACGTACAGGAACATTGATTTTACGTGCCAAAGCATTCAATCCTGAAGCAGCTGTTAATATTAAAGCCAACAAGCATGAATATCGTCCCATTCCACAATCATTTATTGATGGTTTATTGAATGATGATGGCTCGAATTTGACTGAGGAACAGAAAAAGTCTTGGCAAAATATCGGATATTAATCGATAAGTTTTCAATGGCTTAAAGTAACTGTAAGAGAAATCTCATTAGGTATAAGTTTGTTGTGAAAGGACAGTCCGGTAATTTTCCCCGGATTGTCCTTTTTTGTTTATCAGTGGAATTAATATTGAACAAATAACCATAAAAATGAATGAATTTCTATTTATTTACTAGCGGGCATTTCATAGTTTTGCAAAGGAAATATAACAATTATTTAACCATGAAAGGCATACTTGTTTTTTTATTTATTAGCGTGTTTTCAGTATTGAACGCCCAGGATAATAAAACCTCCGGACTCAACGCCCGCCAGTTTCATAAATACTGGAAAGTAGAGTCCGAATCTCCGGATTATAAAGTAACCTTTCGTGGTGATACCGCTGAAATTCTTTCTCCCAAAGGCTTAACTCTTTGGCGAAAAGAAAAGATGAGTGGCAAGGTAACCATTGAGTACGATGCGTGTGTCGTTGTTGAGGCAGAAGGTGATCGCTTGAGTGACTTGAATTGTTTCTGGATGGCTTCGGACCCTCAGTATCCCGATAATATATGGAAACGTGAGAAATGGCGTAATGGTATCTTTCTGAACTGTTATTCTTTGCAACTTTACTATATGGGATACGGCGGGAATCATAATTCTACTACACGTTTTCGCCGTTATGACGGCAATGAAGCGGCTGTTACAGATGCAAAAGCCCGTCCCGCAATCTTGAAAGAATATACAGATGCCGACCATTTGCTGGAGGCAAACAAGTGGTATCATATCAAGATAACGAATGAAAATAATAGGGTTAGTTATTATATAAATGGAGTGCGATTGGTGGATTTCCGCGATGCCGAACCCCTTACAGAAGGTTGGTTCGGCTTTCGTACCACCTTATCCCGAACTCGTATCGCCAATTTTCATTATGAATGTTCGTCGCAGGAAACTTCTGAAATACCATTACACTGGATCGGTCATACTCCGCAGCAAAACAAAGCGGTAAGTCTAGGAGTTCCCTTCAATGAAGGAGAATTATATCCGGAGCACACTTTGCAGCTGATGACCGATAAAGGTGAAATGCTTCCGACAGATACTTGGGCATTGGCCTACTGGCCCGATGGTTCTGTGAAATGGAACGGAATAGCCGGAGTTATTCCGAAAAATACGGAGAAACTGCTACTCAAAAAGACCGGAAAAAAGCCAAAAGAAAAAGCATCTTCAAGGACTGCCGATGATCGTAGCAATAAATCATCCCTATCTGTTATTGAGACACCTCAAAGTATCCGCATAGAGACAGGAATTATTTCCGCTTACATTCCTCGTCAGGGAGATTTTCTGATTGACAGTCTATTCCGTGAAGGAGTGAAAGTCGGTGAAAAAGCACGTCTTGTATGCAACACTCAAAGTGAACCGGTCCTTGAGAATACTTCTCAAATCACTTTTACCAACTATACCGGAAGACTGACATCGGCTACAGTAGAACGTACCGGTCAGGTGCGGACACTCGTCAAACTGGAAGGCACCCACAGAAGTGATACCGGACGGGGGTGGCTTCCGTTCGTAGTCCGTCTCTACTTCTACGCCGGAAGTGAGCAGATCAAGATCGTACATAGCTTTGTGTATGACGGAGATCAAAATAAGGATTTTATTCGTGCCTTGGGCATTCGTATGGATGCTCCTATGCGTGAAGCCCTTTATAACCGTCATGTCGCTTTCTCCTGTGCCGATGGAGGCGTCTGGAGTGAACCGGTACAACCGCTGGCAGGACGGCGTAAACTGACACTCGGCAAAGAGGATACACTTTCTCTGCAACAGCAACAGATGGATGGCAAACGCATCCCGCCTTACGAGGCTTTTGACGGGAAGAATCGTGACCTTCTTGATAATTGGGCTTCATGGAACGATTATCGCCTGTCTCAACTCTCTGCTGATGCTTTCTCCATTCGCAAACGTGCCAATGACAATAATCCCTGGATAGGAACTTTCTCCGGCACCCGTAGCGGAGGCTATGCTTTTGTCGGTGATATTACGGGAGGTTTGGGACTCTGCCTGCACGATTTTTGGCAGTCTCATCCTTCATCCCTCGAAATATCGGGCGCCAAAACTTCAGCTGCAACGATCACGGCATGGCTATGGAGTCCCGAAGGAGAACCGATGGACTTACGTCACTACGATAATGTCGCTCACGGTCTGAATGCCAGCTACGAAGATGTTCAGGAGGGAATGAGTACTCCTTATGGCATTGCCCGCACTACTACACTTACACTTATTCCACAGAGAGGTTATGCAGGAAAAAAGGCTTTTGCCGATGTTGCTGAATCACTCTCAGAACCGGGAATATTGCTGCCTACGCCGGACTATCTTCATGCACGACAGGCTTTTGGCGTATGGAGTCTTCCGGACCGGAGTACTTCTTTTCGTGCGCGGGTAGAAGATCGTCTGGATGCATATATTGATTTTTATAATAAAGCCATAGAGCAGAATAAATGGTATGGTTTCTGGAATTATGGGGATGTGATGCATGCTTATGACCCCGTCCGTCATACCTGGCGTTATGATATAGGAGGATTTGCCTGGGACAATACGGAACTGGCTTCTAATATGTGGTTGTGGTACAACTTCCTGCGTACAGGTCGCGAAGATATCTGGCGTATGGCAGAAGCAATGACCCGTCATACAGCCGAAGTGGACGTTTACCATATCGGACCGAATGCGGGGTTGGGCAGCCGGCATAATGTCAGCCATTGGGGATGCGGTGCCAAAGAAGCACGGATCAGTCAGGCTGCATGGAACCGTTTCTATTATTATCTCACTACCGATGAACGTTGCGGTGACTTGATGACTGAAGTAAAGGATGCCGATCAGAAACTATATGAATTAGACCCCATGCGGCTGGCACAGCCTCGCAGTGAATATCCCTGTACGGCACCCGCCCGACTGCGTATCGGTCCGGACTGGCTGGCCTATGCCGGTAACTGGATGACGGAGTGGGAGCGTACGGGCAACACTGTTTACCGGGATAAGATCGTAGCCGGAATGAAAAGTATAGCAGCCCTGCCCAACCGTATTTTTACGGGACCCAAAGCGCTGGGTTTCGATCCGGCAACGGGAATTATCACCAGTGAATGTGATCCCAAGCTGGAATCTTCGAACCATTTAATGACCATTATGGGTGGTTTTGAAGTGATGAACGAAATGATACGTATGATTGACCTTCCCGAATGGAAAGACGCGTGGGTGGACCATGCGGCACGTTATAAGCAAAAGGCGTGGGAATTGAATCATAGCCGTTTCCGAATTTCCCGTCTGATGGCATACGCTGCTTACCACAAGCGGGATGCACTAATGGCAAAAGAAGCATGGGAGGATTTATTCACCCGACTGGAACATACACCTGCGCCTCCTTTCCGGATCACTAAACTGTTTCCACCCGAAGTTCCGGCCCCTTTGGATGAATGCGTCAGCATCAGTACAAATGATGCGGCACTTTGGAGCCTTGATGCTATCTATATGCAGGAGGTCATTCCGATGGATGAATAATAGTTAGAAGAAAGCGGTTAATGCACTGTCAGTGAAATGCATTAACCGCTTTATGAATATATCAGATGAGTCTGTCTCTTATTTCAAGTACTGTTTTAACGGGCAATCAGCCATTTTCAGTCCATCTGCGATGCTTTTGGCATTCATGTGCGCTCCTTTCAAAGAAGTATGCGTATGGTCATTGTTATAATAATCTGCTGCTTTCTTGATACCTTTCTTTTCGAGCTTGTCAGCACTTATTTTATTCAGGTCGATAAAATAGGCTCCGGTAGCTTCGGCAGCTTCACGTGTCCATTTGCCGAAGGAGGCAGTGTTACGTTCTATCTTTCCGTCTTTCCACTTATTGCGTGGGGTATGGCTTAAAACGATAGGTATCGCACCCTTTTCCTGAACGTCCATGATAAACTTCCTGAGATACCAGCCGAAAGTATAAATGACTTGATATTTACCTGTTTTCTCCATTAAAAAGACTTTGCTTTCTTCTCCGGAGCCGGGCAATTCGGCACGGGCTTTTCCGGTATTTATCTCTCCGGCATCATTGTGTCCGAACTGGATAAGAACAAAGTCTCCCGGTTGGAGTGCATGATATACTTTATCCCAGCGACCTTCGTCAAGGAACGTACGGGCGCTGCGTCCTGCCATAGCGCAATTTTCAACAGATATCTTATTCAGATTAAACTCATCTGCTATCACGCTGCCCCATCCCCACATACCGTTTTTATCGTTATCTTTATTTTTAACCGTACTGTCGCCGATGGTAAACAATACCGGACGTCCTTCTTTGCGGCTCGAACCGGTAGCCACATCCTTTTCGACAGGTTTCAGATACTTTGCCAATTCCAGCCCTTCGCAGGCACGTATTCCGTCTGCGGCAGATTCGGCATTCACTTTGGCACCAAAAGCGCTGGTATGAATGCGGTCGATATAGAACATATATTTCACTTTGTTCTTGCCGAATTTCTCAAACTTGCGGGCGCTGATATCATTCAAATCAATGAAAGGAACATTCTGTTCTTCCGCTACTTGCTTTGCCCACAAACCGAATGTTTTGTTGACACGGGTAATGATGGTGCTGTCTTTGTCTGCCCATGCATTGCGGGGAGTCAGGGAGAATAAAATCGGGTGTGCTCCTTTGGCTTTTACATCGTTGATGAAACGGCGCATATATTCGCCGTATGTGTATACGGTCTCTTGTGCTCCGGTTTCTTTGATTGTCACATTCAGACTGTCCTTGCCGATTCCCGGAATGGAGGCGCGGGCACGTCCGCTGTCATAGGGGCCGTTATCATTGTGTCCCAGTTCGATGATTACCCAGTCTCCGGCTTGCACGCCTTTGATTACATCCGGCCAGAGGCGGTTGTAGAAGGTGCGGCTGCTAGTTCCTCCCAAAGCATGATTCTCAACGGTGATTCGGTTGGAGTCGAAATAATCTCCTGCGTAATATCCCCAGCCCCATTGGCCGTTGTTGCCGTTTCCTAAAGTACCGGTGCGCATGGTAGAGTTGCCGACCAGGAATAAGACCGGATTGTTACCTTTACGGCTTGCTCCGGCAACGGGGCGTGCCGTGCGTGCTTTATTCAGACTGTCCAGTGTGTTGTCTACCACCTGATTCACATCTTTCATTGGAGAAGCAATGTTGTTTTGTGCCTGCATCTGCAAGCTGCATATGATGGCTGTGAGCCAGCATAAGCAGTGAAATACCTTGTTTTTCATTTACCTGATAAATAATGCTCTTATTTTAACTTGTAAACTTCTGTACCTGCTAATAGGAAACATCCTACACCATAATCTTCAAAATCGGGAACACTTTTGTAAGTTACCGGCTGCCCGTCTTTCGGTTCTTTGCCTGTTCCTTGTACATAGCCCAAGAAACCATTCGGATGAACTGCCTCTTTTACCATTGCATTCCATGCTTTCAGTGCAACAGGGAGATATTCTTTACGGTCGAGTAATCCGTTGCGGATTCCCCATGCCATTCCGTATACAAACAAGGCTGTGCCCGAAGTTTCTTTACCTCCGAAATTGCTTTCATCGTGGAGGCTTACGTTCCAGAAGCCGTCTGTACGCTGACATTGCTTCAAGGCTTTGCTCATGGTCAGGAAGTCATTGATATAGTCCTGACGATGTGTTTCGTCAGCGGGGATTTCATCCAATACACGCACAAGGGCTGCATATACCCAACCGTTTCCTCTGGACCAGTAGCAGTTCTTGCCGTTCGGCTCTTTGTAAGGAGGATCAAAATCCTGATCGCGCCACCATAATCCTTCTTTGGCATTGTACATACCGGCTTCTCCTTCTGTGTTGCGGGTATAGGAATACAGATCCCACATTTTGTCATAGTACTTTTGTTCGCCGGTCATCTTGCCAAACTTGGCATAAATCGGCATTGCCATTTGTATAGCGTCAATCCAGTCCCAATCATTTACTTGCGGAGTATTTACGACCATATCGATGCTGGCTTTTATATTCCGGATCATGTTAGGGTCGGAGGGACACATATTATATAGGTCAATGTAAACTTGTCCGCAGCATTGGTCATCCGCATTGCGGGTCGTGTTTCCATTACGCATTCCCCATTTGTGGAAATTCGCCCAATCGTATGTATAGCTATAATAATCTTCGCGCGGGTAAATGCTATATAAAGCTATCAGCCCTTCATAATATACTCCGCGAGTCCAGATATTGCTGGGGCGAACTCTGCCAAAAAACGAGGGTAGGGTATAATCGGCATACTTTTTCATAAAGTAGTCGTTTACTTTTACGATGGTTGCCAAAGTCTCCTTTTGTTCGGGCAACTCTTGCGCACCGGCTGAACCGGCAGACATGCTACTCAGGAGAGTTGCTGTAATAAATGAGAGGAGTAATTTCTTCATGGTATAAAAACTGTTTATAAATAAAATTAGCTACTATAATTGATTTCACGGGCAAAGATAGGGGAATCTTTTTTCCTCTTCAATGGAATATTGTCCACAAGTATTTAAATTTGTCCATAATGCCTTCGGAAAGGGAGTGCGATGGTTAAAAAGGCAATTTATACATAGATTTGTACGATATTCTATTTTATGGGTAGACCATATCCCTTACTTTTGCACGACGTTATTCTAAATATGATAAGAACACTTTGATTAATGATAAAACTATGAAATGTACAAGCATCTTTTTTAGTTTGTTGGTAATAGCGACTTTTGTAGTTGCCCAGCCAAACTATGATTTTACTAAACTGAAACGAGAACATTTAGGACGTGGCGTAATTGCCATTCGTGAGAATCCGTCAACCGTAGTCGTTTCTTGGCGCTATCTTTCTTCTGATCCGATGGACGAATCCTTTGATATATACCGGGATGGTAAAAAGGTGAATAAACATCCGCTGAAAAATGCAACTTTCTTCCAGGATTCTTATCAGGGAACAGAACCTGCACTCTATACGGTAAAAGCTATAAAAGGTAAAACAGAAAGCAATTATCAACTGCCGGCAGATGCTCCGACAGGATATTTAAATATTCCTTTGGTACGCCCCGAGGGAGGTACTACTCCGTCCGGACAAGCATACATTTATGCTCCGAATGATGCCAGTATCGGTGATGTAGACGGGGATGGTGAATATGAGATTATTCTGAAATGGGATCCGTCCAATGCACATGATAACGCTCATGACGGTTATACGGGACCGGTGATTTTTGACTGTTATAAGTTGAACGGGCAGCAGTTGTGGCGTATCAATATGGGACGCAATGTACGCGCCGGTGCACATTATACACAGTTTATGGTCTTCGATCTGGACGGTGACGGCCGTGCGGAAGTGGTAATGAAGACCGGAGACGGAACAGTAGACGGAACGGGAAAGGTGATCGGTGATGCGAATGCGGATTATCGGAATGAGCGAGGACGTATCTTGACAGGCCCGGAGTATCTGACCATCTTTAACGGACTGACCGGAGAAGCAATGCAAACGATTGATTATGTGCCCGAACGTGGCAATCTGATGGACTGGGGCGACGGACGTGCCAATCGTAGCGACCGTTATCTGGCTTGTATTGCGTATTTGGATGGAGTACATCCGAGTGTGGTGATGTGCCGTGGATATTATACACGTACTGTATTGGCTGCCTATGACTGGGATGGTAAGAATTTGAAGAACCGCTGGGTATTCGACAGTAATAATCCCGGTTGCAGAGCTTATGCCGGACAGGGAAACCATAATCTTCGTGTAGGTGATGTAGATGGTGACGGCTGCGATGAGATTGTATATGGACAATGTACGATCAATAACGATGGAACCGGACTTTATTCTACCCGCATGGGGCATGGTGATGCTATGCATCTGACTCACTTTGATCCTTCCCGTCCGGGATTGCAGGTTTGGAGTTGCCACGAGAATAGAAGAGATGGCTCAACTTTCCGGGATGCAGCTACGGGAGAAATTATTTTCCAGATAAAGAGTAATACAGATGTAGGTCGTTGTATGGCTGCTGATATTGATCCTAATCATCCCGGAGTTGAAATGTGGTCTTTAGATTCTAAAGGTGTCAGAAATGTGAAAGGAGAAGTGATTGCTTCCAGAGTCAGAGGATTGTCTACGAATATGGCTGTCTGGTGGGATGGTGATCTCTTGCGTGAGTTGCTGGATCGTAATGTAGTCAGTAAATATAATTGGGAGAAAGGACTTTGTGAACGTATCGCAGTTTTTGAAGGTGCTCTTTCTAATAACGGAACAAAGTCAACTCCTTGTCTGCAAGGAGATATTGTAGGAGACTGGCGAGAAGAAGTATTGTTGCGTACAGCCGATAATACAGCTTTGAGGCTTTATGTCTCTACCATTCCTACGGACTACCGTTTCCATACTTTCCTGGAAGATCCGGTTTACCGTATCAGTATTGCGACTCAAAATGTGGCTTATAATCAGCCTACTCAGCCCGGATTCTATTTTGGTCCGGAGTTGCGTGGCACTATATTCAGAGGATGTAAAATACCTAAAAAGTAAATTATGAATTATCGTATGATGACCGTTGCTGCGTTATTGGTAGCACTACCTGCCTGTGCGCAGAAAAAGAAAGCAGTAATCAATGATTCAAATACCCCCTTGCATTTACTGCAACCTGCTTATCAGGGTACTTATGGTGATTTGACCCCCGAACAGGTTAAAAAAGACATCGATCGTGTTTTTGCGTATATAGATAAGGAGACACCGGCTCGTGTAGTGGATAAGAATACCAGTAAGGTGATTACGGATTATACTGCAATGGGGGATGAGGCGCAGCTGGAACGCGGGGCTTTTCGTCTGGCAAGTTATGAATGGGGTGTCACTTATTCCGCTCTGATAGCGGCTGCCGAAACAACAGGTGATAAGCGTTATACTGACTATGTTCAGAATCGTTTCCGCTTTTTGGCGGAAGTCGCTCCGCATTTCAAACGTGTCTATGAAGAAAAAGGGAAGACTGATTCGCAATTGTTGCAAATCCTGACTCCTCATGCGTTGGATGATGCGGGAGCCGTATGTACTGCCATGATTAAATTACGGTTGAAAGACGAGTCTCTTCCGGTTGACGGATTAATTCAGAATTACTTTGATTTTATCATCAACAAAGAATATCGTCTGGCAGACGGAACGTTTGCCCGTAATCGTCCTCAGCGGAATACTCTTTGGCTGGATGATATGTTTATGGGCATTCCGGCGGTAGCGCAGATGAGTCGTTATGATAAGGAAGCGAAGAATAAATATCTGGCAGAAGCCGTGAAGCAATTCCTGCAATTTGCAGACCGTATGTTTATCCCCGAAAAGGGATTGTACAGACACGGATGGGTGGAAAGCAGTACGGATCATCCGGCTTTTTGCTGGGCACGTGCCAATGGATGGGCGCTGCTGACAGCTTGTGAACTGCTGGATGTATTGCCGGAAGATTATCCCCAACGTCCGAAGGTGATGGATTATTTCCGTGCTCATGTGCGTGGAGTGACGGCGTTGCAAAGTGGAGAAGGACTTTGGCACCAGTTGCTCGACCGTAATGATTCTTATCTGGAAACTTCTGCAACTGCTATCTATGTATATTGTCTGGCACACGCCATTAATAAAGGTTGGATTGATGCGATAGCGTATGGTCCTGTTGCCCAGTTGGGATGGCATGCCGTCGCCGGAAAGATAAATGAAGAAGGACAGGTGGAAGGCACTTGCGTAGGCACCGGTATGGCTTTCGATCCGGCTTTCTATTATTATCGTCCGGTCAATGTATATGCGGCGCATGGATACGGACCGGTGCTTTGGGCAGGTGCGGAAATGATTCGTTTGCTCAACACCCAGCATCCTCAGATGAATGACAGTGCCGTGCAATATTATCAGGAAAAGCAGAAGACGACAGCTCCTATCTTTGCGGTAGATAGTGAATAAATAAAAGATTAACTTTAAAATATAGGAACCATGAAACGAGAAGCATTCAAAATGTATCTGAAACCGGGCTATGAAGCAGAATACGAAAAAAGGCATGCCGCTATCTGGCCTGAATTAAAAGCACTGCTTTCAAAAAATGGGGTGTCAGATTATTCTATATATTGGGATAAAGAAACCAATATTCTATTTGCTTTCCAGAAAACAGAAGGAGAAGGAGGTTCGCAGGACTTGGGCAACACAGAGATTGTACAGAAATGGTGGGATTATATGGCAGATATCATGGAAGTGAATCCGGACAATTCACCGGTTTCAATACCATTGCCGGAAGTCTTTCATATGGACTAGAACCCTTAGACAGAATTGATATCAGGGGGATGTTTGATTAAAAAACAAGCATCCTCCTGATACTATTTATGGATTGTTTCTTTATTATTTCAACTATCTTGACTATTTTTGTCTGGCATTTATCATTAATCTTAGAATCTATATGACACAGAGGCGCATATTACTTTTCACATTGTTCATGACTCTTGTTTTCAATGCGGCTTACGGCGGCATTGAACTCCGTTCCAAACAAATGAGAACAAGTGACGGACTTCCGAATAACTCAGTTCGGTACCTGTATCAGGATAGCAAAGGCTTCTTGTGGTTGGCTACCCTAAATGGGTTAAGCCGCTATGATGGCAACTCTTTTCTGACTTTCCGTCCGGAAATCGGTGATAAAGTCTCTTTGGCTGATAATCGGATTTATGACCTTACCGAAGACAAAAATGGTTTTTTATGGATCTCTACAACTCCGGAATTGTTCAGTTGTTATGACTTGCAACGTGCCTGTTTTGTAGACTATACGGGGACTGGTGCGCTGGAAAAGAATTATTCGTCTATATTTGTTGCTGCTAATGGGGATGTATGGCTCAGACATTCCGGCAATGGTTGTCTCAGAATGGTCCATCAGAAAGACAGACAGATGGTGTCTACGGAATTTAAGACGGAGCGTGGAAATCTTCCGGATAACCGGGTACAGTTTGTAAATGAAGATGCCGGCGGACGAATCTGGATCGGGACACAGCGTGGCTTAGTTTCCGTATCCGACGGACAGTATAAGGTAGAAGACAGATTACTCCATTTTACTTCTTCTCTGGCATTCAAGAATGATATGTATTTTCTGACAGTGGACGGAGACATCTACTGCTATCAGACTACAAAGCAAAAACTGACAAAAGTCGGTTCGCTTTCTGCTGTTGCGGGTAAGACGTCACCTACGGGAAACTTCCTGTTGAACGATAAATGGGTCATCCTTACCAATACCGGGGTTTTTAACTATGATTTCAATACACGCAAGATCAGTGTGGACTCCGGTCTGAACATCAGAAATGGTGAAGTGATTTGTGATAATCATGGTGACTTCTGGATATATAATCATACGGGATGTGTCACTTATATTTTGGCCAAGAATGGAGCAAGAAAAGAATTTCAGTTGATACCTGAAGATAAACTGGGATACATTGATTATGAACGTTATCATATTGTCCATGATTCCCGGGGAATCATTTGGATTTCTACTTATGGTAACGGATTGTTTGCCTATGACACGACAGAGGATAAGTTAGAACATTTTCTGGCTAATATAAATGATCAGAGTCATATAAGTTCGGATTTTCTGTTATATGTGATGGAGGATCGTGCCGGAGGTATTTGGGTAAGTTCAGAGTATTCCGGTTTATCCCGTATTTCAGTTCTGAATGAAGGAACCTCGCGTATTTATCCCGAATCCCGTGAATTATTTGATCGCTCGAATACGATTCGTATGTTGACTAAAATGCCGGATGGGGATATTTGGGTCGGAACACGTAAAGGCGGATTATATACGTTTGACTCGAATCTTCATTCCAAAATGTCCAATCAGTATTTCCATTCCAATATTTATGCGATAGCAGAAGATAATCAAGGCGAAATGTGGGTGGGAACCCGTGGAAATGGATTGAAGATCGGAGATTCATGGTATCGCAATGAAGTCTCGGATCCGGCTTCGTTATCAGAAAATAATGTCTTTTCTCTTTTTCGTGACCGGAAAGACCGTATGTGGATAGGTACCTTTGGCGGTGGGCTTGAACTGGCAGAACCGACGACTGATGGCAAGTATAAATTCCGTCATTTTTTACAGCAGAAGTTTGGTCTGCGTATGGTGCGAGTAATAGAAGAAGACGATAATGGAATGATCTGGGTGGGCACCAGTGAGGGTGTGTGCATCTTTCATCCGGATTCATTGATAGCTGACAGTGACGATTATCATCTGTTCAATTATACAAACGGTACATTTTGCAGCAATGAAATCAGATGTATCTACCGTGATACGAAAGGACGTATGTGGGTGGGGACATCTGGCTCCGGCTTGAATCTTTGTGAGCCGGAAGATAATTACCGTTCATTGAAATATGAACATTACGGAACCTCTGAAGGATTGGTTAATGATGTGATTCAATCAATTTTGGGGGACAATAACGGAAACTTATGGGTAGCTACGGAATATGGTATTTCTAAGTTTAACCCGACTAATCATTCTTTTGAAAATTATTTCTTTTCTTCCTATACTTTGGGTAATGTTTATAGTGAGAATAGTGCTTGTGTGGGAGTAGACGGAAAATTGCTTTTCGGTACAAATTACGGTCTGCTTGTCATTGATCCGGATAAAATTCAGGATAGCGAAACTTTTTCTCCGGTGGTCTTTACAGATTTGCATGTGAATGGTACCCAGATAAATCCTACTATGGAGGATTCTCCATTGAAACAATCGCTTGCTTATTCGGATGAAATTACTTTGAAGTATTTTCAGAATTCATTCTTGATAGATTTCTCTACTTTTGACTATTCGGACAGCGGACGTACAAAGTATATGTACTGGCTGGAAAACTATGATAAGGGATGGAGCACACCTTCTCCGTTGAATTTTGCTTCTTTTAAATATTTGAACCCAGGTACTTATGTACTTCATGTGAAGTCATGTAATGGAGCAGGTGTTTGGAATGAAAGTGAAACAACCTTGAAGATTGTCATTGTGCCTCCTTTCTGGAAGACGAACTGGGCTATGTTGGGATATGTGCTGCTGCTGATTGTAACTTTATATTTTACTTTCCGTATTGTGCGTAACTTTAACAGTCTGCGTAATCGTATTAATGTGGAAAAACAGTTGACGGAATATAAGCTGGTTTTCTTTACTAATATTTCCCATGAATTTCGTACTCCGTTAACTTTGATTCAAGGAGCGTTGGAAAAGATTCAACGGGTTGCTGATATTCCCCGTGATCTGATACACCCGCTCAAAACGATGGATAAAAGTACTCAGCGAATGTTGAGGCTGATCAATCAGTTATTGGAGTTCCGCAAGATGCAGAATAATAAGTTGGCGCTCTCTTTGGAAGAAACGGATGTGATTGCTTTCCTTTATGAAATTTTCCTGAGTTTCGGTGATGTAGCGGAGCAAAAGAATATGAATTTCCGTTTTATTCCGTCTATACCGTCTTACAAGATGTTTCTTGATAAGGGTAATCTGGATAAAGTGACTTATAACCTGTTGTCTAACGCTTTTAAATATACCCCTTCGAACGGTACGATTATACTTTCTGTTACGGTAGATGAAGTGAAGAAGACATTGCAGATTCAAGTAGCTGATACAGGTGTTGGTATTCCAAAAGAGAAGCAAAATGAGTTGTTCAAGAGATTTATGCAGAGTAGTTTTTCCGGTGATAGTATCGGAGTTGGTTTGCATCTGAGTTATGAATTGGTACAGGTGCATAAAGGTACGATTGAATATAAAGACAATGACGGCGGAGGTTCTGTCTTTACCGTTTGTATCCCGACGGACAAAAGTGTTTATTCGGAGAAAGATTTCCTTATTCCCGGTAATGTCTTGTTGAAAGAGGCAGGCGGGCAGGCACATCATTTACTGGAACTTTCGGAAGAACAACCGGAACCGGAGAAAATAGCAGAGCCTTTGAATAAGCGTAAAGTATTGATTATAGAAGATGATAATGATATCCGTGAATTTTTGAAAGAAGAAGTAGGAGTTTATTTTGAAGTTGAAGTAGCTGCTGACGGAACTTCCGGATTTGAGAAGGCTCGTACCTATGATGCTGATTTGATTATTTGTGACGTACTGATGCCCGGAATGACCGGATTTGAAGTGACAAAGAAATTGAAATCTGATTTTGCGACAAGTCATATCCCGATTATCTTGCTGACAGCATTGAATTCTCCGGAAAAACATCTGGAAGGAATTGAAGCCGGTGCTGATGCCTATATTGCGAAGCCGTTCAGTATAAAACTTCTGTTGGCGCGCGTATTCCGCTTGATAGAACAGCGTGATAAGTTGCGGGAGAAATTCTCCAGTGAGCCGGGAATTGTTCGTGCTGCCGTATGCTCTACTGACCGTGATAAGGAGTTTGCCGACCGATTGGCTGTTGTACTGGAACAGAATCTTTCTCGTCCGGAATTCTCTATTGATGAGTTTGCTCAATTGATGAAATTAGGACGAACGGTATTTTATAGAAAACTGCGCGGAGTGACGGGGTATTCTCCCAATGAATATTTGCGGGTTGTACGAATGAAAAAAGCGGCTGAGTTGTTATTGTCTGGTGAGAATCTGACTGTTGCGGAAGTTGCATACAAGGTTGGCATCAGCGATCCGTTCTATTTTAGCAAGTGCTTTAAGACTCAGTTTGGGGTAGCGCCGTCCGTATATCAACGCGGTGAAATGAAAGAACAGGGAGAAAATGAGACGGCAGAAGCCTGAGTAACCAAGCTATTCTAAATGGTAGTTTAAATCTTCTCTGTAGTGCCCGATGTGAATGATCGACCTTGTATTTGTGTACAATAGTCTATGGTCGAATAGTAAAAGTACCCTTATTTTTGCAGGAGAATATTACTATAAAATTAAAGGATCATTGATCATGAGAACACTCTTTTTTATCTTGTTTTTTGTATTAGGCTTTTGTTATATTCAGGCGAGAGGGCAGAAGCCTGCACATGTTATAATAACAGCTGGTCAGTCAAACACGGATGGACGAGTACCTAACAATCGTTTACCGGATTATATAAAGGCAATGGCTGTGGATAGTACGTATACTGCGGGAGCCTACAAATATTGCCATATTGCCCATAATCGTACAGATGGTATGTTTGTTCCATTTTGGCCATTGAGTCATCCTAAAAGTAAGCCTTATACGTGGGGATATGATGCGATTGCTTATTATTGGTTGGAACAGTTGTTTCAGGAAGATTTTTATGTTATCAAGTGGGCTATCGGTGGCACTGCCATAGCTGCTCCTGTTACTACTCCTTTTCGGGGAACTTACTGGTCTGCCGACCCGAAATGGTTGGCAGAGAATACAGCTACCAGTGAGAAAGGAAAATCTTTATTACTTTCTTTGATTGCCAATATTGATGCGAGTATTGATCAGACACTTTCCAAACTAAAGCAAGGTTATCAGATTGATGCTTTCGTTTGGCATCAGGGAGAAAGTGATTATGAGCACGGAAAAGAATATTATCAGAATCTGAAAGGAGTAGTTTCCTATGTGCGTAACCACTTGACGGAGAAAACCGGAAAAGATTACTCTGAACTTCCATTTATATTTGGTACCGTATCCAGGAAAAACAAACGGTATAATAGTGATGTTGAGGAAGGAATGCGTCGCTATGCAAAAGAAGATAAGAACGCTTATCTGATTGATATGTCGGAAGCGGAACTAATGGGAGATAAACTTCATTTTAATCAGGTTTCTGCCGAGTATATGGGTAAACAGGTATATGAACAAATTAAAAAGACTCTTTCGGATGATCCTCATGTATATGTCGCCAAATATAAAGGAGACAGAGTTTGTGCTATCAGTTATACATTTGATGATGGGTTGGCGGAACATTCAACTGTAGCTGCCCCTGAGTTGGAGAAACGTGGTTTTAGAGGTACTTTCTGGGTATGCGGCTATTATACGGAACAAGGTGCATCTGCAAAGGTACCTCGAATGACTTGGGATGAGTTGCGTGAAATGTCAAAGAAAGGACATGAGGTTTCCAGCCATAGCTGGGCACATAAGAATGCCAAACGATTGACTATAGAGCAAGTTAAATTGGAGATAGAAAAGAATGATAGTGCTATTTATGCTAATATTGGCATTGTACCTCGTACCTATTGTTACCCATATAATTATAAGACAGAAGAAATAGTCCGGATGGCTTCTAAAGGCAGGGTCGCTACACGTACTAAACAAATTTCAATCGGAGGAAAGTCAACTCCCGAACGGTTTGACAAATGGTTGAAGGATTTGATGAAAGCGGAAGATTGGGGAGTGGGTATGACGCACGGCATTAATTATGGATATGATGCTTTCAAATCGCCTTCTTTATTTTGGGAACATTTGGATAAAGTGAAAAGTATGGAAGATCAGATTTGGGTAGGTACCTTCTGTGAAGTGGCATCTTATATCAAAGAAAGGGAGGAGATACAATTGAAAGTCTCTAATAAAAAGAATGGTATGACAATTACTCCCAAGTTGAAATTAGATAGAAAACTGTTTGCTGAGCCATTGACGATGGTGATTCAAGGGGAAGCTATGAATGGAATTTTGGTGAAGCAAGGCAGGAAAGAATTACCTGTGTATATAAATGGGAATAAAGTTATGTTTGACTTTAATCCTTATGGAGGAACTATTAAAATTCATTTCAATTAGGGGTGTGTACGAATAAAGTTTAACCTGATAATAAAATCAATAAAATAATGAAAACAAATTATCTATGTGGCCTCTTCCTTTTATGTGTGCTAGTATGGGGAAGATCGGAAGCACACGCTGAGAAACCGCTGAAGACTTTGGATCTGTATCTTTGCATTGGACAGTCGAATATGGCAGGGAGAGGGAAATTATCACCGGAAGTGATGGACACTCTACAAAATGTATACCTGCTGAATGCAGATGATCAGTTCGAACCCGCAGTGAATCCCTTGAACCGCTATTCTACGATAGGAAAAGGACTTAGCTGGCAACAAGTAGGACCTGCATATGGATTTGCCAAGACGATGGCTACTAAAAAACATCCGGTAGGCTTAATCGTCAATGCACGGGGAGGATCTTCGATTCGTTCATGGGTTAAGAATGCCAAACAGTCCGGCGGATATTATGATGAAGCAATACGACGTGCAAAAGAAGCAATGAAGTATGGTACATTGAAAGCAATTATCTGGCATCAGGGAGAAGCCGATTGTCATCATCCGGAAGCATATAAAGAGAAGATTATTCAGCTGATGACAGACTTACGTAATGACCTGGGAATGCCTGATTTACCAGTTGTCGTAGGACAAATAGCACAATGGAACTGGACAAAGAAACCTTATATTCCCGAAGGTACAAAACCCTTTAATGACATGATAAAAGAGATCTCCACTTTTTTGCCCCATAGTGCTTGTGTGTCTTCCGAAGGACTTACTCCGTTGAAGGATGAAACGGATCCTCATTTTGATGCAGCAAGCCAGATTACTTTAGGCAAACGCTATGCTAAAGAAGTTAAGAAACTAATAAAGAAATAGCTGGTCGTTTCAGACTACACTCATTTCTGTTTAAACATATACATAGGAAATATTTATCCATTGTTATTGTCACTTGTCACTTTTCTGATTTAAGTGTTTTATAATAAAGAAGATAGGGGTGACAATAGAGGGTGATAATAAGGTGACAATAGAATGTATCTTCCATTCTTATTGTCACCTCTCCTTGATGAATCTTTTATTTAAAGTCTTGATTATCAGATGATAGATAGTCAGCTTGAGGATTTCGCCTGCATGTGTTAAAAACATCATTTTGGGCGTCAATGTACGCTGTTTACACCTTAATGTTTCCAAGGTATGCTGCTTATATTAAGAACAAAGCCCAGTAACCTTAATATGCAAGCAAGGTTTGATTAATCTGTTAAGTCGGTTTTATGTCTTCGTTCCATGTTCATGAACCGTTCGGCTCACGTACGTAAACCCAATGGCTCATGTACGTAGACTGATGGGACCACGTACATGAAACAATCTATTGTTACTGACCGGATACATTAATCTAGCCTGCATAATAGCTTACTGAACGGTTCATTGACGGTTGTTTCTCCGTACTAATCTTTTGTTCCTATGGGGCAATATGGTTTTTGTGACACCTTCTTTTACATATCTCCTTTATGGTGGGAGAAAATGTTTTATTCTATTTGATTGCTTCCAGAAACTCTATTTCAATAATTCTCAGATTAGCATTATTCTTGTTCGCTTTTGCTTCGAGTTCCATATCATTTGCTGCTTTTGCCGCAACTTCAGTGATCTGTCCGAAAGCATCCTGATCGCTGGTATTACCTTTCAGACGGATGGTAATTTGTTTGGAACGTACCGGCTTTTCCACATTAAGATGAACATACCCCAGACTTTTATTCGTATCTCCACTCCAGATCATAGTATTGCCGGCAAACACTTCCAAAGGATAACTGCGTGAACGCCATCCATTCAATTTGATACAGATATCGTCTATTGCAGCTTCTTTTTCGAGCGTATATGTAATCCATGCGGTGCTGAGTTTTCCGTCATTCATCCATTCGCTTCTTTCATTATCGTCGAAGCTTTGGTTTACAGTCTCATTGTTGGCTCCGGCTTTGGCGGATACAATTCGTATATCCCGTTTCGTATCCTTGTAAGATGGGGTAAGGGGAGTCTTACCTTTATCCAGATTACCTTTCAGAGTCATCTGAGGTAAATATGTACTCAATCCGTTGCTAACTTTGACGGGAAGGGTTTCTAATGTAATTGTAGCGCTGGGGAGCCCTTCTGCTTTAGCGGTCAGAGTGATCTTGCCGGCTTGGGTAGTGCTACGGATAAGAGCACGGTTAATACCACATTCCACAGGGAGACTGGTATTAAGAATATAATTGTCTTTTCCTTGTGCGATGCCTCCGCGCCATTCGGCATTCCCTTTCAGGTCGAATTGAATGGTACGGTTGTCAAGCGGACAGCGTTTCCCATCCTTATCTACCACTTCTACCTGTATTAATGCCAGGTCAGCTCCGTCCGCATGGAATCCTTCTGGATTTTGTATCGTTGTCAGTTTCAGTCCGGCAGGTTCACCAACCGTGCTTACTGCGTAGCGGCTTATTTCCTTACCGGCCTTGTTGTAGCTGACAGCTTCCAGTTTACCGGCTTTAAAAGCAACATTGTCAAAGGTGAACAGGAAATTGTATTCGCGTTTGCCTTTTCCTAGTGACTGACCGTTCAGGAACAGTTCTACTTCTTCACCTGTAGAAACGACATAGACCGGTTTTACTGTATTTGCGGGATAGTTCCAATGACCGATGATATAGGTATTGTCTTCTTCTGTATCTACCCATCCGTTCCACATGACCTGATGTGCAAAGAAAGCATCTTTTTCGATGCGCATAGGGTCCGTTACTCCACTTCTGCGATAGTTTTCTTCACCACGGTGGTGTGTGTTGGTATCCGAGAAAATGATTTTGGCCCCTCCGGAACTGACTCTGCGACCTGTCCCTGGACGCTCACGCCAATAATCATACCAACAGCGGATCATTGCTATCGCCAGCATGTCCTGATTGTGATTGTAGTCTGTTGCAGGTTGGTTACGATGTAACGGTCCGTCTCCTTCTTTGTGGAAAGGATAGCTGTATTCATCCCAATATTTTCTCAAACCTTCATCACGACAATATTCTGTAGCCCACATCGGGTGATGTTCACTCTTGTTGATATAAAGCATTTCTCCGCCATATTCGGCTTCACGGATGTCCAGCATCTCACGAGAGCCGATAGCACGTCCGCCAAAAGGATCGTATTGATCACGGATAGCTTTCATTTCTATCATGTGCTCTCTGCTGATACCTTTGTTTCCACATTCATAAAATAAGATACTTGGATTATTACGGTTGTAGATAATCGCATCGCGCATTAGTTCTGTACGTTGATCCCACTGGCGTCCTGTACGGTCCTTTTCGGAGTCTCCTGCCGGCATCGCCTGAATCAGGCCTACACGGTCGCAGGACTCTACGTCTTGTTTCCATGGGGTAACATGCATCCAGCGTACCAGATTACCATTGCCTTTTACTACCAGGCCATTGGAGTAGTCACTAAGCCATGCCGGAACGGACAGGCCTACCGCCGGCCATTCATTACTGGTGCGCTGTGCATATCCTTTCATCTGGATCACACGATCATTCAACCAGATTTTGCCTTCTGCAAATCGTGTTTTGCGGAAACCTGTACGAGTACTTACTTCATCAAAGACTTGATTCTTATTGTCTTTTAGAATCGTCTGGACAGTATAAAGATACCCATATCCCCAACTCCAGAAATGGAGATTATTTACTTTGGAAGCAGCTTTCACTACCCTTGTTTCGCCACCTTGTAAGGTTACTTTCTCACCTTCGAAGCTTTTCACCTGTTTGCCGTCAGCATCCAGCAAGACCACCTGGTAGCTAAATTGGCGTGGTTCACGACTGTCGTTTTTTACTTCCGATTCTGCATGGATGGTGGCAGTGCGTCCTTTTACGTCGATGTCTTTAGCATAAATATAAACTCCGGTAGTTTTCAGATTACTGTATAAAGGAAGAGTCTGATACACTTCATCTGTAACGTACAAGAATACATTCTTGGGCAGACCACCGTAGTTTGCGTTGAAGTTACGGTCGTTCCACTGGAACTTGGAGTTAGTACTTTTTTCGCGATACATCCAGTCATTGTCCGTACGTACTGCCAGTACATTGTCACCTTCTTTAATATAAGGTGTCAGGTCGAAGCCTGCCGCCATTACTCCGTTTTCGTGTTTTCCCAGATATTGTCCGTTCAAATAGAAGTCACCGGCTTGGCGCACTCCTTCAAATTCGATGAATACTTTTTGTTTTTTACCGGAAGCCGGAATCCGAAAGTGTTTCCGATACCATACCACTGTGTCCGTCAGCTGTTCGATGGACACTTTGAAGGCTTCATCTTCATTAAAGGCATGCGGTAAAGTGACCGCTTTCCATCGGCTATCGTCGAATTGAGATTGTTTAGCTTCGGGAAAGTCTCCGATTTGCAGACGCCATTCACTGTTGAAATTGTATTTTTTGCGTTCGAAAGCGTGACTATCAACAATAGCCAGCACTGCAAACAGAAATACAAATAGAAAGAGTTTGTTTCTCATGATTTCTTAATGATTAATTTTTCATTGGCAAAGAAAGTACATCAATGAAAGAAACACCCCTTAAATTAGTACGGAAAACCTGTAAGATCATACGTCGGCATCATTTATGGGTTCATTTTCATCTTCAGACAGCTTTTTCCGATAGGCAGATGGAGATACCCCGAATTGGTTCTTGAAACATTTACTGAAGTAGAACGGATCGTTGATACCTACGCTATAGGCGACTTCGGCTATGGTGAGATCTTCTGTCAATAACATTTCAGCAGCCTTTTTCATCCGCATGACACGTAAATATTCGTAAGGAGAATAACCGGTCACTCCCCGTACTTTTTTATAGAATACAGTACGTCCTAGTCCCATTATTCCGGCAAAGTCATTGACCGAAAAATCGGTATCGGTCATGTGCTCATTCAATACTTCATTCAGCTTTACCGAGAACTTCTGATCCTTGTCATTGGTACAGATAATGGAATGAGCCAATCCCGGTTCGTTAGAATATTTTTGGCGCAGTTTATCCCGTAGCTCGATTAACTTGAAGATTCTTGCCAGTAGTAAAGAGACATTGAATGGCTTCGTGATATACGCATCAGCTCCGGATTCAATTCCTTCCTGATATTTCTCTTCTATATTGAGGGCAGTCAGTAATATGATGGGGATATGGCTGGTGGTAAATTCATTTTTAAGTTTGCGTGTCACTTCAAATCCATTCATTCCCGGCATCAGAACGTCACAAACAATTAAATCAGCATCATACGTACTTGCTTTTTCAAAACCGGATGTTCCGTCAGCAGCTACTTCAACTTCAAAGTAAACTCCTATTTCTTCTCTTAGGAATTCACGGATATCGGTATCATCTTCTATAATCAAAACTTTGCGTTTGTTCAAAGGATCGACAGGAGGCTGGAAAGTATCCTCTGACGTTTCATTTCTGAGAAAATCTTTGGAGTGCTGTTCCTCTTCTTCGGTTAATAACTGATTGGGAATCAGGAAATCTTTCTCCTGATAGATATCAGAATTAGTCGGCAATAGGACGGTAAAGACAGAACCGCCTCCCTCATTTTCATCATAACTGATATTACCTTTATGTACCTGTACCAGTTCGTGTGTCAAGTGGAGACCTACTCCGACACTGCTATGAGAGAAGCTGCTTTGCATGAAACGCTTGAACAGTTCAGAACGTTTTTCTTTGGGTATGCCGATCCCGTTATCTATGACTTGTATACGAAGCTGTTGCTTGTCTTCCTGAATATCTATTTTGAATATAATCTTTCCGTTAGAAGGAGTATACTTGAAAGCATTGGATAGGAGGTTGTAGGTAACCTTGTCTAAATTGCCTTTATCAATAAACATTTTATAAGCAGGTTGTGACGGCTCAAAACTGAAATCGATGTTTTTGGACTCGCTTGTATCCTTGAAACTCAGGAAGATTTCATAAAGGAAAGCAATGACGTCCGTCTCTTCCAAAGATAAGGCCAGTTTGTTTTTCTGCATCTTTCTGAATTCAAGTAGCTGATTGATGAGGCGTAACATTCTCTGAGTGCTTTTATCCATGGTTTTTAAAGGACGTTGCATCTCTTTGGGAGGATTCTCTATATTGATTAGCTTGTTGAGAGCACCTTGAATCAGAGTAAGCGGTGTACGGAATTCGTGGGATATATTGGTGAAGAATTCCAGCTTATATTCGGTCAATTGCTTCTCAACAGCGATGCGATTGCGTAATCTGTTGAAATTTCGTATGATATGGAAACTGAAATAACAGACGATTCCAATGAATACCAGATAAATCAGATAGGCCCAGGTCGTCTGCCAGAAAGGAGGAGCTATGACAATCTCCATAGTACTTTCTTCCCCCCATACGCCGGCTACATTGCAGGCTTTCACTTGCAACTGGTATTTACCGGGAGGAAGATTACGGTACGTTGCCAAATTTTGTGCTGAAGGGATGCTCCATTCCGAATCATATGGAGGCATCCGATAAGAATATTTGGATGCTCCGCTTAAAAAGTTGAATGTTGAAAAGGCAATGACAAATGAATTTTGATAATGTTTCAAGTTTAACTGCCCTGTATAGGACATGGTTTCGTTGAGAGGGGAATCATCCATACCGGGCAGCATATGCGCTCCATTGATGTGAAGCCCTGTGAATACGGTCGATGCAAGTTTTTCCATGTTTTCCACTTTATTGGCATCGAGAACTACCAGGCCGTAGTTCGTACCGAAAAGTAATCTTCCGTCAGCATTTATGCAAGCGGTATTTTCAGAGTATACATTCCCCAGTGTATGTGAAGAAAAATAATAATTCTCTATTTGCTTGGTGGCGAGGGTGAAGCGGGAAATGCCATATTCGGTCGCAATCCACATTTCATTGTCCTGATCTTCAACAATCGACTGTATGACTCCGTTGGGCAATCCGTCTTTAATACTATAACAATCGAAAGTCAGATGTTGGTAGTCATTTCCCAGATAGCAGATGGCAAAGCCTGCTCCCGTTGTTCCAATCCACATATTTCCTTCATGATCATTCACCAGACAGCGGATTTCATTGCTGGGGAATGTTTCATTGACATGATTGTAAAGTACGTAATTCTTGGGGGAGTTGATCAGTGAGTCCGGATGGAAGATATAAATACCGTTGTTGGTACCCACCCACATCATACCGTTGCGGTCTTCCTGTATGACGCGTACCCGTTTTTCTCCATAACTGCCTTGAAAGAAATGCTTGAATTGATAACCGTTGCCTGTTTTGACAGCCAGATTCAATCCTCCGCCAAATGTTCCTATCCACATCCGCCCTTTGCGGTCACGGTAGATTAAGTAGACATTGTCGTTTGATAAGGAGTTATTATCCTTACTGTTATATCGGTACCATTGATCAGCCCCGATACGTAATCCTATACCACGCATACCCAACCATAACTGTCCTTCATTATCTTCGCACATACTGTATACGTTATGTGTAAACTTCTCTCTACGAAGTATATTTTTCAGGTCGGCATCATATTCATATAGGGTACCCATGCGGTTTGCCATATATACATTACCGTTTTTGCCACGTAAAAGCATACGTATCGTGTTGGAGCGGTCAGAAGCATCTTCGCCATTCGGATAGATACGTAACGTTCCTTTATTCAGAATCTCCAGATGAGATAATCCGGAGAATTCGGAACTCACCCAGATACCCCCGGAACGGTCTTCAATGATATATTGCAGATAATTGGAATTGATATGGCTGGAGTGACTGACTTCAAAAGTGAAGTGCTGCAGATCGCCGGTATTCAGATCGTAGGCAAAGAGTCCGTTTCCGTAAGTCGTAATCCAGATGATATCCCGTGAATCATGAATGATAGAGTAACGTTCTACATCGATATATCCCAAATGCTCGGATGAAAGAAACTGAAAATGTTTGATGTCGCCAGTGCTGGTATTGACATACCATACGTTGCCGGTATAGTTGTGTACCCATGCATTCCCTTTATTGTCTCTGGTGACGTTACCGTTTTTAATATTCAGGCGGGAGAACCGGCGCAGCTTTCCCGTAACGGGATCTAGGATGTAACTGCCAGTGGCGGTAAACATCACCCATTGATGTTGCAGGCGGAGGCTTCCGGTGATTACACCTGTATCTCCGAGTTCGGTTAATGAAGCGATTTTCTCCAGTCGGTTATTGGAAAGAGAGTGGCGGTAGATTTCTTTTTTTCCGGTAATGATGCAGGTATATTGGTCATAAGAAAAGATATGTTCCCAGCTTTCTCCCTGTGTATCCATTGCTTCCAGTTTGCCGTCATGGTATTTCCATAATCCTTGCTTGGTTCCTATCCATACATGTCCGGGGCTGTCATTGCTTTCGTAGACAAACAGTACCTCGTCAGAAGATAGGTTGCCTAATTCTTTTTTGTATGCCTGCGACGAGAACTGGCCATCCTGATAGACGACACGACGGCATCCGTTATTGTTATCCCACAACCAGATAGACTGGTCGGATGCAATGATTTTTTTCGAATAGCTCTGTTTGTATTCTCCGCAACCGGTGAAATCGACGAAGCGCCCATGTTTTAAATCGTAACAGCTATATAAAGAAGAGAGGGTGGCGATCCATAAAAAACCGTTAGAGTCTTCTTCCATATTCCGGATGCGTGGGTCGGCCAATGAAATCGGCAGATTAGGGTCCGGGTAGATACTGACAAAAGAGTTGCCGTCATAATAGCTTAATCCGTTGACGGTTCCCATCCACATAAATCCCTTGCTGTCCTGAAACATATATCGGATGGAATTATTCGCCAGTCCGTCACCGGTGGTCAGTTTGTTCGAACGTATCTCGACAGATGCATGTACTGAACTGAGATAGAAAGATAAGAATGCGAATATCAGCAGTGCATTTTTCATATTTGATTTCTACGATTCTACATTATTATTAATGGTTACAAAGTTAATTTTCTTTTTAGAATAGAGGATGTAATAGCGTACGGAAAAACAAAGAAACGATGTATTATCGTTCATTCTTGATGTAAATCTCTGGTGAAATACGATTTTCTAGGCTTTGTGTACGCATGTACATTCTAAACTATAAAGAAAGCTGTAATTTAGCGGCATGAAAACGGTAACTGGAAAAAACTTCCGGTTACAGAATATTTGTTTAGAGGTAGAAGATAAGAGTCAGGTAATAAAGAAGCACATTAACAACAGTAAAATGGAAATCAGTTTTCAATAGGTTTTTAAATATAAGCATAATGAAAAAGCATATAGGTATTAGTCTTTTTTTTATGGGGTGTTTCCTGTCTCTTTCGGCTACGAATTATTTTGTAGCTACCAATGGTGATGATTCAAATGCGGGCACGCTTGACAAACCTTTCGCTACTTTACAAAAAGCGCAGTCAAAAGTCGTTCCCGGAGATACGGTATATATTCGCGGAGGCGAGTATCGGATACGGGAAGAGCAGATGATGGGAGGAGATCATTTGCGCGCTTATGTTTTTGAAATGAATAAAAGTGGCACTCAGGCCAAGAGAATCTGCTATACAGGTTATCAGGATGAACGTCCGATATTCAATCTGGCTGAAGTAAAGCCGGAGGGTAAACGGGTATCTGTCTTTTATGTATCAGGCTCTTACCTCCATTTCCGCAATTTTGAGATTATCAAAACACAGGTTACTATCCGGGAGCATACTCAGTCGGAGTGTATATACAATCAAGGTGGAAATCATAATATTTACGAGAATCTGGCGATGCACGATGGCATGGCTATTGGTTTTTATTTGGTGCGGGGAAGTAATAATCTCGTACTGAACTGTGATGCTTATAATAATTTTGACCCTGTATCTGAGAATGGTACCGGTGGAAATGTGGATGGCTTCGGTGGGCATCCGGCTTCTGCCTCCTATACGGGAAATGTGTTTAAAGGATGTCGGGCCTGGTACAATAGTGATGACGGTTTTGATTTGATAAAGGCACAAGCAGCTTATACGATTGAAGATTGCTGGGCGTTTTATAATGGATATAAGCCCGGAGGATTTGTGGGTGCGGGAGATGGTACAGGGTTTAAAGCGGGTGGCTATGGTATGCGCTCAAAAGTGAAGATGCCGAATGAGATTCCACACCATGTAGTGAAGAATTGTCTGGCATATAAAAACAAGAACAAAGGATTTTATGCCAATCACCATTTGGGAGGAATTTCCTGGTTCAATAATACCGGTTATCAGAATCCGTCTAATTTCTGTATGCTGAATCGTAAGTCTGCCGGAGAAATAGTGGACGTGGACGGATATGATCATATTATTCGGAATAATTTGTCATATAAGCCGAGGGCTGCAGGAAAACATATTGTCGATGTGAATCGGGAGGAATGTACGATTATCAATAATTCTTTTCTTCCTGTAGATATGACCGTAGGTGAGGATGATTTTGTGAGTTTGGATCCTGCTCAGTTAACATTGCTTCGCAAAGCGGATGGAAGTCTGCCGGATATTGATTTTCTGAAGTTAAAAAGAAATAGTAAATTATATGATGCGGGAATCGGTTTTCAATTCTCTGCGCAGAATCTTTAAAATATTGTTCTGTTATTGAAGAAAAATAGCTGCATGATAGATCTATGTTGATATAATCCGCATAGATCTATCGTACAGCTTGAAGAATGAGATCTTTCTGTAGATTCAGATATTAGAGAATAAGACGTTTGATCTCCTCAGCGGTATCTACAATATATTGAGGACTGAATTCTTCCAGTTCGGCACGTGGGCGGAATCCCCATGTTACTCCACAAACTGTCACTCCGGCATTAGCAGCCGTTTGCATATCCACGCCGGAATCACCCACGTACAGCACTTCTTCTTTGGTTACTTTGGCAACTTCCAGAATATCGAATACAACGGTTGGATCGGGTTTAACCTTTATCCCTTCACGTTGCCCGAACACAGCGGTAAAATGGATTTCCGGAAAATAATGGTCAATCAATTTTTGGGTGGCTGCCTGATATTTGTTGGAAGCCACAGCAATTTGAATACCTGCATCCTGTAAGTATGAGAGCAATTCCGGAATACCGGGATAAGGGCGGCTGTCATCGGCATTATGAATGTCATAGTAAGGGACGAATTCCTTGCGTACGCGCAGTACATTCTCTTTGGACTTTTCTCCTTCCGGCAAGGCACGCTCAAAAAGTTTGTCGATGCCGTTTCCTACCATGAAGTTATATTTCTCGATCTCATGTGTGGGATATCCTAACTTATTCAAGGCATAATTTGTACTGTGTGCAAGGTCGGCAATGGTATTCAGTAATGTACCATCCAAATCGAAAATGACTAGTTTCTTCATTGAACTTCTTGTTTTTTTATGTTAATCCTGTTTTCCTTTCTTTCTGCTTACAAAGATAGGAATAAAAAACGAATCATTTCCTTGTAATTCGGAACCAGTCTACATCTGTCCATCCTCCATCATTGGTAACAATAGCCGGACGGGTACAGAACATGCCGACTTTGGCGCCAATCCATTGTCCCTCCCTTGCCTGAAAAGGGTTGCCTAATGGCAAGAACTTCTTTCCGTCAAGGCTATAACTGAAGTTGCACATCACAATGAGGTCGTTACCTCCTTCACTGGCTTTAATTTTCTTGCCGTCGCAACTGAAACGTACCTTTAGGTATACCGTGTTTTGGGTAAGACCGACAGAAGAGTTTACCTGTTCCGCTTCTCCTTTATCTGCTTTTTTACATTCAATTTGAGACAGCACAAGACCTTTGTCCGTATTTTCCAGAATCAATCCTGCATAATCCCTGCCCATTACTACCAAACCTGTACGTTCACCTTTCAGTTTGGGATTAGGCATGAAGGTCAGTTTCATTGTGGTGGTGAAATTGTCCGAAGGAGTTTTTTGCAACAACAGATTAGCTACATCCCACAAATTCTTATAATCCGCTACTACCGGATAAGAGTATAGTCTGACATAACTTTTGTCTCCGGCATAATATGCCCATTTCTCATTGATATTAGCGTGCCACTGCCATTGCGGAGAGAGTATATATCCGTCGAATTCGTCGCTTTCTTGCGGTGTACAGATGGGATATATCTTTCCTACATTCGGCTTTTTGTAGGTCATTACCGGTTCGCCGCAACCGTCACCATCTTTGTCGATACCGATTACAGGCCAGTCATTCACCCACTTCATCGGTTGCAAGTGAACAAGGCGACCATAAGCGCCTACATCCTGAAAGTGGAAGAACCAGTCTTCTCCGGAAGGAGTATCTACCCAAGCTCCCTGGTGAGGTCCATTGACGGGAGAATCACCCTGCGCCAGTACAGTTCTCCATTCATAAGGACCATACACATTTTTAGAACGGAGTACTACCTGCCAACCGGTTGGCACACCGCCTGCCGGATGGAAGATATAATAATAGCCGTTCCTTTTATAAAACTTCGGGCCTTCACACGTCTGGTGTGCTTCGTGACCGTCGAAGATAATGCGTGAGGGGGTGATGGCTTTGGTCGCTTCCTTATTCAATTCACAGATGGTGATTACACTTTTCAGTCCGGCGCGGCTTCCTGCATAGGCGTGTACCAGATATACTTTTCCGTCTTCATCCCAAAGCGGGCAGGTATCGATGATTCCTTTTCCCGGTTTAACCAGAACAGGTTCCGTCCACGGACCTTGCGGGTCTTTGGCTTTTACCATGAAAGCGCCTTGATCCGGGTCTCCCCAGAAGATATAAAACTCTCCGTTATGGTGGCGGATACTGGGTGCCCAGACACGGTTGCCGTGTTCCGGACGTTCCGGTGTTTCAATAGGGGTGAGGGCATAGGGAACAGCAGCTCCGATAATCGTCCAGTTCACTAAATCCTTGGAATGTAGAATCTGCAATCCCGGCAGACAGTTGAAACTGGAAGAAGTCATATAGAAATCATCTCCTACGCGGCAAGCGTCCGGATCGGAATAATCGGCATAGAGCACCGGATTCTTGTATTTACCATTTCCGAGATCGGAAATCCATACTTCGGATACATAGTTTTTCTGTGCTACCGCAGTGAAAACAGTTAGCAGGCAAAAAGCTAAAGTCTGTGTCAATCGTTTCATGATATAGGTATAATAGTTTGATATTAAAGATTCAGTTGAAGTCTCTCAATGGGGCAAAGGTAAAAAAAAGACTCCGCACAAAGGAGTAATAATTGTGCAGAGTCGGTATAAAAACTGGTAAATACTCCAGTATTTGATTGTTTAACTGTATTTGTATGCTTTGTTTAATGAATATCTTTTATTTTGACTGTTACCGGATGTGCCAGTTCTTCTTTCCATTCACGGAGGTAAGCAAACCATGCTTCCGGTGTCTTATAGCCGAAAGTTTCTTTCATGGAAGTGAAAGTGGTGTGATACTGTAAGTATTTGCTTCCCGGAGATGTGATGGTGTAGAGGTAGTTGTCTTTGTCTTTCTCTTCCGATTTCACATATCGTTGGGGAATGCAGGTCCCAAGACCTACTGTTTCTTTGGCATATTTCACGGTATCGTTTACCGGCCAGTCTGTTCCCCAACTGCCGACAAGCCCTTTGTGATCCGAGTAAGATTCTGCGGTACCGACAATATCCTGAACGCCTGTACAGAACACTTCGTTCTTAATAGGCTCGTCGAAGAATGCCTCGATACGAAGATCACGGTGTCCGGCATAGAGTGTGTAACGGGTCATCATGTCCAATTCCGCATTTTGATATTTCCAGCCTGTCACTTCGATTTCTGCGATGACACGCACCGGACCGTAAGAGATGATACGTTCCGTACGGGTAGCCACCGGAGTGATATGAGTTGCTTTCTTTCCGTCCCATCCTTTGAAAGCACCCGGACCGCAACTGTCGAATACCCGGAGGACATCGTCACCGAATCCTCTTGCTAACTGTTCGTCAGTAGGGTAGAACTGAGATTCTTTGATTTCCAGTCCTTTATTGAACTTACCGTAGATATCCGGTGTCTGTTTTTCGTTAAAGTAAAGACGATAGCCTACCAGTTCCGATTCCAGTACAGGACCATGAGGACGGACCATACTATATATATTACTTGTACCAGGGACAGTGATTGCCTGTACTGACTGATGCTTTCCTTTTCTCGGGTCAGCAATGAACATTTCCGCATAAACCCGTGCCGGATAGGTTTTCGTACTCTTTTCAGAAGACAGGGTTACCTGAAATGTTTTTCTTCCGTGAGCAGGGAGGCTGGTAACGAATGCCAGTTCATCCATCTTACGGTCTCTGTTCAGGTCGTCCAGCTGAGAAGGAATTTCAGTGCTTCCTTCCATTACTACGGCAGACTTTACTTTAAATCCGGTATGCAAGTCACGCAAGTTGATTACTACCGGTTCATCCGTCTTGGCACGGTTCCAGTTATTGTTTACTTCTACAGTAATGGTTTTCTCCTGTTTTTGAGCCCAGGCGGACAGAGAGCAGCACCCGACAAGGAGTGTGATGATAAAAATATTCTTCTTCATGATTTTAAGGCATGATATTATACGTCGTATTTCTTTCTGCAAAAGTAATTGAAAAAATAGCAGACCGGCTTATCTTTGGAAGATAAATTAGTCTGCTATTTGAGCTTTTTACTCTATATAATGATTTTGTGGTTTTCTGTGGTGGAATCTCTTATTTGAAATTTAATATCTGTCCTTTGGCGTCAATCTCTTCATAAGTTTCTCCATCGACTTTCAGATTCTTGGCGCTTTTGACGTTCAGTATATTCTTTCCTTTGGTTGATTCTACATAAATATTTTCGAGTGTGACACCGTCTACCTGACTGATAACGACTCCGTCAGTAGCCTCTGTCATCACCACATTCTTCACGGTTACGTTACGGATAGGCATTTCCGGAAGTCCGTTGAAGAACATTGCACGTCCCGAACCTCTGCAAATGACATTTGATATATGAATATCACGGAACGCAGGAGTCTCTTCGGTAACAGGAGGAATCGCCGTCTTCATACGGCTCAGCAGATCTTCTTCCGATTCTTCTCCGGCTCCTTTGCCACCATAGAACAGGTCGAAAAGTAATGGTTCGTTCGGTATATTGATCATGTTGATGTTATTGATATAGATGTTTTCTACAACACCGCCACGTCCGCGGGTACTTTTGAAGCGCAGACCTACATCTGTTCCCAGGAATGTACAATCTTCTACATAGATATTCTTCACACCACCGGACATTTCACTGCCTACTACAAATCCGCCATGCCCATGTAGTACCGTATTATTCTTTACGATTACATTCTGGCAAGGTTCTCCGCGACGGCGGCCGTTTTCATCTTTACCCGATTTGATACAGATGGCATCGTCACCCGCATCGAATACACTATTCAGGATCAGTGCATTCTTGCAAGATTCCAGGTCGAGTGCATCTCCGTTCTGAGAATACCAGGGATTGATTACCTGAATATTATTCACTGTAAAGTCTTCGCATGACAACGGATGCAGACACCAGCTCGGTGAGTTCTTAAAAGTGACTCCTTCCAGCAAAATCCTCTTGCTTTTCACGAAATTCAGTAATACGGGGCGCAACCATGCACGGATTTCATTCCATTCTTCGTCCGTGTTGATGCCTTCGGGCACATTGAAGTCTTTGCAGGCCATTGCACCTTTCAGCGAACCGGCGGTAGGATACCATATTCTTTCCTGTTCATCGAGTACACCACCCGATTTTACCAGTTTATTCCATTGCGAAGCTGTTAGTTTTTCCTTCTTCACCGGACGCCAGCAGTCTCCGTTTCCGTCAAATATTCCATATCCTGTGATAGCGATATTCTCTGCATTACGAGCAGAAATCGGTGATTGACAGCGGCGTGTTTCCAATCCTTCGAAAGAAGTGGGGATGATAGGATATGCTTCAAAGTCACCGGTGAAGAGTATCAGGGCATTGCGTTCTGTATAAAGATTCACGTTGCTGAGCAGTTCGATAGGTCCGGTCAGCCAAGTGCCTTCTGGGATGATAACTTTACCTCCGCCACGTTGGTTTACCTCTATTATAGCATCGTTGATTGCTTTCGTATTCAGGGTCATCCCATCCCCCTTGGCTCCGAATTTAGAGATATTTACCTCATAAGCAGGAAAAACCGGCTGCTGTACTTTCGGCATTTCGAAAGGTAAATTCTGGTAAATGGTGTCATCTATTGCGTTTTCGCTTATTGCGCACTCACTTTGTTTGCATCCCGAGACAAACGGCAAACAACATACGACCATCCAGAGGAGTCTTCTTGTCATTGTGTTCATTTAGTAACTTTTCTATAGGGTTATACATTTATTGTTTTTCTGGTATTCTCTTTCGATTTCTAAAATGGCTTCTCATAACTCTTATCTCCCTCCGCAGGCGACCTCTCGCAGGCAGCCTGCCGGAAAGGAATAAGACAAATTCATGTTAACCTAATTCTAACCTTAAAATAAATATTATGAAAAAACCTCTTAATTATCATTGGCAAAGATAAGGGGGAAACTTCAGGCAGATGTGGAGTTATTGATAGAATACGTGTATTTTTTGTCATTTATGTCTAATATTTGCACACTTCTCGTGTTTTTATGCAGAAAGATACTATCTTTGCACAAAATTTAACTATTAGAAGATATGAGTAACAACTTGTTGAAAGGAAAAAGAGGAATTATCTTCGGTGCACTGAACGACCAGTCTATCGCCTGGAAAGTAGCAGAGCGCGCCGTGGAAGAAGGTGCAACTATTACATTATCAAATACTCCGATGGCTATCCGTATGGGTGAAGTCAATGCATTAGCTGAAAAACTAAACTGTCAGGTAGTGCCGGCAGATGCCACCAGTGTGGAAGATCTGACGAATGTATTCAAGACATCTATGGATATATTGGGTGGACAAATTGATTTTGTATTGCACTCTATCGGTATGTCTCCTAACGTGCGCAAGAAACGTACTTATGATGACCTTGACTATGGAATGTTGGACAAGACATTGGATATTTCGGCTGTATCGTTCCATAAAATGATTCAGTCCGCCAAGAAACTGAACGCTATTGCGGAATATGGTTCTATCGTAGCTTTGAGTTATGTCGCTGCTCAGCGTACTTTTTACGGCTACAATGACATGGCAGATGCTAAAGCCCTGCTGGAATCTATCGCACGCAGTTTCGGGTACATCTACGGTCGTGAGCATAGCGTACGTGTGAATACGATTTCACAGTCGCCTACCTTTACTACTGCCGGTTCGGGAGTGAAAGGTATGGATAAGCTGTATGATTTCGCTAACCGTATGTCTCCGCTTGGAAATGCAACAGCTGACGAATGTGCGGATTATTGTATCGTGATGTTCTCCGACCTTACCCGTAAAGTGACTATGCAGAACTTATTCCATGACGGTGGTTTCTCCAGCGTAGGTATGACTCTTCGTGCAATGGCTACTTACGAAAAAGGACTGGATGAGTACATGGACGAAAATGGTAATATCATTTACGGATAAAAGGTTATGAAACTACGGATCTCTCTTCTTACTATATTAATAGGTATGCTTTTCGCCTCCTGCGGCTTAAGCACAGGAAAGGTTGCGGAGCAGAAGGAAGAAGGGATTTCTGTTCTGAGATACGATAAGCTGTTGAGCGAATATGTTCGCTCCAACAGCTTTTCCGCTATGCAGAAACTGACAATGGACTATCGTCAGCCGACAAAGATTCTGATAGAAGATGTACTGTCTATCGGTACGGTGAAGGACGACACCATTTCTCAGCGTTTGCAAAAATTCTACTCGGATAGCACCTTGCTTCGTTTGCTGAGCGATGTAGAAGCTAAATATCCCAATCTTGACGAAGTAGAAAAAGGACTCACCAAAGGATTCCGGAAGCTGAAGAAGGAAGTCCCCGATACGAAAATACCATTTATTTATTCGCAGATATCCGCATTCAATGAATCAATCATTCTGGTAGATACATTGCTGGGAATCAGTCTCGATAAGTATATGGGAGAAGACTATCCTCTCTACAAACGTTTCTACTATGACTATCAATGTACCTCGATGCGTCCGGAACGGATTGTGCCGGATTGTTTCGCATTCTATCTCCTTAGCCGTTACGAAATGAACTATCATGAAGGTACTTGTCTGGTCGATCTGATGATGCATTCCGGCAAAATCAATTATGTGGTGCAGCATCTGCTTGGTTATGACGATATTGGCCAGGCAATGGGATACTCGGATCAGGAGAACGAATGGTGCAGGAAGAATGAAAAGGATATCTGGGAGTATATCTGTGCAAACGATCATCTGCACGCACGTGACCCGATGGTGATCCGCTACTATATGAAACCGGCGCCGACTGTTGATATGTTGGGAGGACAAGCCCCTGCATTGATCGGTTCGTGGGTGGGAGCACGGATTATAGCATCCTACATGAAAAAGCATAAAGATCTTAAAATAAAGGATCTGCTGGAGCTTACCGATTATCAGAGTATGTTCGAAGAGTCCGGTTACCTGAAACTCTAGTCCATACCTATTACTTATCACCTATTACCTATTACTATCACCTATTACCTAAAGTGGAAACTGCTCTTTACCTGTTGCCCGTTACATTGGGCGATACACCTCTTGAACAGGTGTTACCTTCTTATAATACGGAGATTATTCGTGGTATCCGGCATTTTATTGTCGAAGATGTTCGTTCTGCCCGTCGCTTTCTGAAGAAGGTTGACCGGGAAATTGATATTGATTCGCTGACTTTTTATCCTTTGAATAAGCATACTTCTCCCGAAGATATATCCGGTTATCTGAAACCTTTGGCGGGTGGAGCCTCAATGGGGGTGATTTCGGAGGCGGGCTGTCCTGCCGTTGCCGATCCGGGAGCAGATGTGGTTGCCATTGCTCAGCGCCAGAAACTGAAAGTGATTCCTCTGGTAGGTCCTTCCTCTATTATTCTTTCTGTGATGGCTTCGGGATTCAACGGACAGAGCTTTGCCTTTCATGGTTACCTGCCGATAGAACCGGGAGAACGGGCTAAGAAGTTGAAGGCACTGGAGCAGCGTGTCTACGCTGAAAGTCAGACACAGTTATTCATCGAAACTCCTTACCGGAATCATAAAATGATAGAAGATATCTTGCAGAATTGCCGGCCGCAGACAAAACTATGTATTGCTGCCAATATTACTTGCGAAGGCGAGTATATACAAACCCGCACGGTGAAAGACTGGAAAGGGCATATTCCCGAATTGTCTAAGATTCCTTGTATTTTTCTCTTATACAAATAACATCTTTCAGGTGTTCGTATTCATCTTCGAAGCAACTGCTGAAAAAGCCTTTGCCCATATTTTCTTCTATCTGTTTGAAACTCCATAGCTTACTGTTCTTGAAACGGGGAGTGCAAAGGATAGAATCATCTTTGATATCGACGATGAAAAGATAGATGAGCCGGTTGGTTGTTTCATTCTCGAAGTGATAGACAATGTTAAACTCCGGCTTGAAGTCTTCCGTTGCGTGTGGAAGCGCATTGTGCACCAGGCGGTTTACTCCTTCCGTGAGGGATTCACCATAGCGGAGATAGCATTCCATTGGTATGTCTGTTTTCCCTTTATCCAGGATGGCATTCATCGGTCTATCGCAAAGAAACAGCATCCCGTGAGTAGATACGGCTATTCTTATGACCGGATTGATATAGGCATTCTTATAGTTGAGGGCTTCTATGGCAAGGCTTCTTCCGATGACATCTCCTTTTGTGTTGACTATGGGCACGTATTCCGTGTGCGACATCAGATGGTTGAAATACCGGATAGCAATCTGATTGAACAGGATACTCATCACAAATACGACAGGGGGAAATACCTTATAAAGTATCACCATGCTTGTCTGGCTTAAAGGGTCCTGACAGGCAACGACAATACTGATAATAATAAAATGCAGGATACCGAAGATCAATGCAAAACGGGCCGAAACAACTGCCGCCTCTGCTCCTTGCGCATACAAGCGCTTATTGCAGGAGCCTATCTGTCTCAGAAAGTGGTTGATAAATCTCTTTTTATGCATATAGAGTATCAGCATCGGAATGAGGATACTGACTTCCAGGGTAAGAGGCAGAGCACCTGGCGGAACATAGTCACCGGGAATCAAGGCTGCAAGTGACAGCAGTGCCAGCATTCCGGTGGCAATATAAAGAATAAAATTAGGAATTAGCGCTCCTTTACGGTGTAGTAATAGGTATATCCCTACGATACCTATACCAGTACCGATGTAAATAGCCGTGTCTTGCGTTATAAATTCACACAATAAAATGGAAATAATAACGGGGATAAAACCCAATGACATGTTAAACGCGGAAGAAAGTGTTCCTTTATGATCCATCTTTATGTTTATTTGCCGGTTTTACCTATAAAACAAATAGGGAATGTGTTTTGTTTTCTATCGAATGTGTTTCTCTGCATGATAGGATGAACGAACGAGAGGAGCACTCTCTACAATGCTGAATCCTTTCTTTAAACCGATGGTTTTGTAAGTGGCGAATTGTTGTGGCGTCACATACTCGGCAACCGGATAATGTCGGTGTGTAGGCTGCAAATATTGTCCTATCGTAAGAATCTGGCAGCCGACTGCTAGCAGGTCGTCCATAATGGTTTCCACTTCCTGTGGAGTTTCTCCCAACCCCACCATAATACCGCTTTTTGATTTTGTTCCGCTTCGGGCGATGTGACCGATCACTTGCAGGCTGGTATCATAGTTGGCCGCACTGCGAACCAGGGGACTGATGCGTCTTACCGTCTCCATATTATGGGAAATAATATCGGGATTGGCTTCTATCACTAGGTCTACCAGTTCCATTCTACCCTGAAAATCGGGTATCAGTACTTCGATTGTGGTCTGCGGATTCAGTCGTTTGATCTCACGAATGGTATGTGCCCAATGTCCGGCTCCCAGATCGGGAAGGTCGTCACGGTCTACCGAAGTAACTACCGCATGATCTAGTTTCATAAGAGCGATAGACTCCGCTACGTGTGTCGGTTCGTTGGCATCCAGTGGATGCGGGCGTCCGGTTTGTGTGTTGCAGAATTTGCAGCTTCGGGTGCAGATGTCACCACCGATCATAAATGTGGCAGTTCCTTTTCCCCAGCATTCTCCCATGTTGGGACAACGCCCACTGCTGCATATCGTATGCAGGCAGTGGGAGTCGACAATTCTTTTAGTTTCGGTGTAACGGTCGTTGGCACCGATATTTATTTTCAGCCATTCAGGCTTGCGCACTCTGTCAGCCATTACAAATTGTTGAGGAAGAAGTTGGTCAATCGTGTATATAGATGCTGACGGGTGTTGCCGCCGTATATGCCATGATTACGATTGGTATATACTTGCATATCAAATTGTTTGCCCAACTGCACCAGATGCTCGGCGTATTCAGCACAGTTCTGGAAGTGAACATTATCATCTGCCATACCATGTACCAGCAACAGATTGCCGTGCAGCTTGTCGGCCCGTGTGAAAGCGGATGATTCTTTGTATCCTTCTGCGTTTTCTTTCGGGGTGCGCATGAAACGTTCTGTATATATGGTGTCGTAGAAACGCCAGTCGGTAGGTGCGGCAACAGCTACACCGGCTTTGAACACCGGCGTTCCTTCGCTCATACTCATCAATGTCATGTATCCGCCATAGCTCCATCCCCAGATACCGATCCGGTCTTTATCCACATACGGCTGTTTGCCTAAATAAAGAGCTGTTTCGACCTGGTCTTTGGCTTCTTTCACACCGATTTTGAGATAAGTGCATTTCTCGAACGCTTCTCCGCGGCCTCCTGTGCCACGACCGTCTACACATACAACGATATAGCCGAGGCTGGCCATGTAAGTCTCCCAACTGATTCCCCAAGTATCCAGAACTTGTTGTGATCCCGGACCGCTATATTGGTACATCAGCACCGGATATTTCTTGGATGCGGAGAAGTTGACAGGCTTCATCATCCATCCATTCAAAGTTACCCCGTCCGTAGTCTGGAAGGTAAAGAACTCTTTTTGCGGGATGGCATAGCCGGCTAACGTTTGTTTCAACTGGTCGTTGGTGATAAGCGTTTTTAAGGTTTTGCCTGTGTTGTCGTTCAGTGTAACCAGCATAGGAGTATCCAGATTCGAGAATTTGTTCATGTAATACTTCATCGATTTGCTGAATAACGGCGTATTGGTTCCTTCACGTTGAGACAACTTTGTCTTTTTACCTTTCTTATCGATCTTGTAAACTGCTTTACGCAAGGGGCTTTCCTCATTGCTGGTATAATAGAAAGAACCGTCTGCTTCGTCATAACCCAGAAAATCCTTCACTTCATATTTGCCATTGGTTACTTTCTTGATAAGGTTTCCCCCCATGCTGTACCAGTAAAGATGGCTGAAACCGTCACGTTCGCTAAGCAAACTGAAAGTTTCCGGATAGAACTTGATATTATCGAACACGTTCTCCTTAATATAATAAGGTGACTCATCACGCAACACTAACTTGCAGAGCGTTGAGCGCGGATCGGCAAAATAAAGGTCGAAACGATCCTGATGGCGGTTCAATGTCATGACGGCAAGTTTGCTGGCATCTTTCGTGAAGCGGATGCGGGGGATATATCCGTCTGCATCTATCGGAAGCTTCATGGTGCGGGTCACGTGCGATTTGATGTCGTACGTACGTACTTCTACTTTCGAGTTCGGGTATCCGGCTTTCGGATACTTGTAGGTATATTCGCCCGGATAGTCTTTCAAAGGAGTAATCTGCGGTGCTTCTCCCGCGAACATCGGAAAAGAATAAGAAGGAACTTCCGATTCGTCGAAGCGGATGAAAGCAATCATGGTATTATCGGCACTGAACTCCAGGGCACGGTTGAAACCGAACTCTTCCTCATATACCCAGTCGGGGATACCGTTGAGAACCATATTTTGCTTGCCATCTTCGGTCACCTGACTTTCGCTGTTACCGTAGAGCAGCTTTACGAGAAATATATTATTGTCACGCACGAAAGCGATCATCGTTCCGTCGGGAGAAAAGACGGGGACCTGTTGAGGTCCGCCGTCGGACAGCCGTTCAATAATGTTGTTTGTCGTAACTCCCTTATCATTTCGTTTCAAAGGGTATATATAATGCACAGCTGTGTATGAATGCCGGTATATCGGGGTCGTTTTGGTAGCAATCAGCAATTTGTCACCATCGGGTGAGAACTGATAGCTGTCGAAATTCTTGAAGTCACATTCACGTGCCTGGTTCACGTCAAAGATCACCTCTACCTTTTCTCCTGTGCGGAATGAGTATTTGATGATTTGCGTACCGTCGGCGTTCATTTGTGTGTAGTGCTCTCCATCTGGTGTGGGGATGACTCCCTGAATATTTTCCGGGCGGAAGCGTCCGGAGGTAATATCTTTTAAATCAAGTGCCTTTTGTCCTTGTGCCATTCCGGCGAGGCAGAGAAGGCAGAGGAGCAGGGCTAAACTTACTTTTCTCATTTTATAAATCGTTTTATATTTTACTTGTTTAAGGGGGTTAAGTTCATACCCTGCAAAAATAACAATAAACTTAAATACCTCAAAGTACATCCTGTTTTTGTTTGAATTAAACCCTTATTTTCTTACGCCTTTTAAATTTGTTTAGTATCGGATGACTGCTGTTTAGTTAAAAATGATGTATTGCGGAGAAAAAAGAGTCTTTCCCCTTGCATTATCAGAATGGAAAGTGATATATTTGTGATATCAAAATAATATCAAAATTTAGTCCTATGAATGCAAAAGAATTTCAGTACAATGACGTGGTTATTAATGGGTTTGTAGCCTTGTTTGTTAATTTGGCGATACTGCCTCTTCTGATTGTGATGAGCTTTGTCCTTTTTAAAGGAAGTATTGTTTTGTTCCTGCTGCTGATCCTCTTTCTTGCGGCAGCTATTCTGATGATTCCCGGATATTTTTCTCAGGAACCGAACGAAGCCCGGGCTATGGTATTCTTCGGAAAGTACAAGGGTACCTTTACCGAAACCGGTTTCTTTTGGGTGAATCCTTTTATGAATAAGAAAAAGCTTTCTTTGCGTGCCCGTAATCTGGATATAGAGCCTATCAAGGTGAATGATAAGATTGGTAACCCTATTCTGATAGGACTGGTGCTTGTCTGGAAACTGAAGGATACGTATAAGGCTATGTTCGAAATCGATGCACAGACGATGGCGGATAATAAAGGAACCGGACAGATGAGCGTAACCGTTGCCGGACGAATGAATGCTTTTGAAGATTTTGTGCGTGTGCAGAGTGATGCTGCTCTCCGTCAGGTGGCAGGATTGTATGCTTACGATGATAACGAAGCGAATTCGGATGAATTGACATTGCGGAGCGGTGGCGATGAAATCAATGATCAGTTGGAACACCAGCTTAACGAACGTCTGGCGATGGCCGGAATGGAAATAGTGGAAGCCCGCATCAACTATCTGGCTTATGCTCCGGAGATTGCAGCCGTCATGTTGCGTCGCCAGCAGGCTTCGGCCATTATCAGTGCCCGTGAAAAGATTGTGGAGGGTGCCGTATCAATGGTACGTATGGCTTTGCATAAACTTTCTGAAGAAGAAATTGTTGAATTGGACGAGGACAAGAAGGCGGCGATGGTCAGTAATCTGCTTGTAGTTCTTTGTGCGGATGAGGCTGCACAGCCGGTAGTCAATACAGGTACGTTGAATCATTAATAAATAAAAATAGAAGGTAAGAAGGTAGTGGCTAAAAAAGAATCTTCAATAAAGAGTTTTGTTTTGCGTGTAGATGCCGAGACAATGGATGCCATTGAAAAATGGGCAGCCGATGAGTTTCGCAGTACAAACGGACAACTTCAGTGGATTATTGCAGAAGCGCTGAGAAAGAGCGGCCGGCTGAAAAAGAAATCAGCTAAGGCAGGGAATGCTCCATCCGAATCTTCCGGTCAGACATAACCTTTTTTAGATGTAATTGATAAGGATTATTGGAAGATATTCGATATCTTTGTGAAAAGTACTTTAAATATTACCGCTATGAATTCGAAGAGAAAAGATTTGCAGTATGCTTCTGTCTTTCTGTTGGCCGTAGCATTGACATTCCTGATGGGAAAAGGTGATAACCTGTGGCTGATATCATGGGGTGACTTGATTCCGAGTCTGTTTGTGCTGTTCATTGCGGGTGATTGTCTGCATAGTTCTCTGCTTCGTATTAAACGTGGCGAGGAAGCAGGAGGTTCCCGCTGGAGTACCTGCTTCGCTTTTCTGATATTCAGCATTGTTTTCATGGGCGATTTATTCTTTATCGGCCATTTTATCATTGATAAATTACTGGGATAATAGGGGAGATGTAGCCTTACTCTTCATGTCAACAACCTTATATTCTTGTGTTATCTATCTGATAAGGTCGTGTGATATAAGTTCAATTGTTATCGTGCCACTCGGGTGAACAGGTCGTTTCACCCGGGTGGCACGATCTGTTCACTAGAGTGCACAGGCCTGTGCATTCTAGTGGAACGATGAAGATGTCGGTAAGAAAACAGAGGTATGTAAGGGAGATAAGATAAGGATGTAGGTAAGAGGTGCTAAGAAGATAGGTAGTATCATCTGTAAAGGACAGCCGGATGAAGGTAAGATAACGGTATACTGTCCGAAAAATCATGAGAGATAAGTTGAAATAGAATGAGAGATACCGATGATGAAAGTATCTCTCATTTTGTATCTTGTTAGTTCTCTGATATTTATAAGAAAAGAATGAGAGTATGAGAGATAAAAACATAATTCTTTTCTGAGAGGCTAGGGGAATGGATGGATAAATCCCGATAGAATCTGAGTTTAATGCCAATATGTAAATAGGTATACCTTGTTACGGTTGTTAGAAAAGAAGATAAACTAAAGCATTTAGTTTACTTTAACTATGAAAATTAGTTTATGAACTAAAACTTCTCGTTATTTGCAGCAAACAATGTTGTAAATATGAAAGGATTAACAGTAAAAGAAGAGGAATTGATGGGGTATTTCTGGGAGAAAGGCCCTTTGTTTGTGAAAGAAATGTTGGCTTTCTATGAGGAACCAAAGCCTCATTTCAATACGTTATCTACGATTGTTCGCGGGCTTGAAGATAAGGGATTTCTAGCTCATCATACTTTTGGGAATACTTATCAGTACTATCCCGTTGTCAGCGAAGAAGATTTTCGTAAAGGGACATTGCGGAATGTAATCAGCAAGTATTTCAATAATTCATATTTGAGTGCTGTTTCATCTTTGGTCAAAGAGGAGGATATTTCTTTGGATGATCTGAAGCAACTGATTCAGGAAGTGGAGCAGGCACATCAGAAGTAAGCTCATAATCGGAAACACAATTTACTTAAAAAGCAAATAAACATGATAGTAAAAGAAAAATCTAATTCTATGAAACGGTTGAAATATTTGATCGCTATGCCATTGGCTGTTGTGTCAATGCTCCTTTTTACTTGCAATGTATCAGCCGGTACTTATAAAGAAACGAGCAGTGTTGTCTCCAATGATACCTTGCCTGCTTGTTCGGCTGATTCTTTGCGAACCGTATTACACTTTGGAGAGATACCGGTAAAAGAAAGCTATGCCGAATCGGATACAGTGCAGATAGTGCGATTGGACTCTGAAAAGTTACGTTTGCCCGAAGGATTTGGCTGGGCCAGTGCACAAACTTATCAGAATGGGAATGTCTTAATACGAACGAAGGCTACATATGAAAATGATAAGGGAGATGTATTGCGTCTTTCTTCCTCTGTTCCATGGACTGCAGAACGTTTGCAGAGTTTTATTGAGGAAGCAAAAAAAGGGATGTTAAAGTCATTGAATGAGAATTATGGAGAGAAGCAAAACAAGGCGAATAAGGCTGCTTCCAATGCTTCTGACTCTTTTGTAACTTCTTCTGCAACAACTACTTCCCGAATAGTCATTGAAACGAATGACGTAGAAGACTTTTTTGATATGTATGGTAAAAAAGAAGGAGGAATAGGGTATAATAACCAACTTATTTTGTTGGATGGCAAGGAAATTACTTACCAGCAGTTCATGCAACTGGCAAAGGAGGATATTGTGGAAACGCATATCATTTTACCCGAAAGTACAGGTTTGGAAAAGAAATTCGGTCCGAAAGCTAAGAATGGAATTTGGGTGCTCGTTTCTAAAAAGAATCCGAACTATTGGGATGAATTTAAAAAACAACTGGCACAGGAGTAAGAATCAGCGGAACCGGAAGTATCAATAAATAAACTTTGTATTATGGGAGCTTTCTTCATTTATATACTAAAATCAGCCGTTTGTCTTGTTCTCTTTTATCTGTTTTTCAAATTATTGCTGAGCAGGGAGACATTTCATCGCTTTAATCGTGTTGCTTTGCTGGGAGTATTGCTTTTTTCATTACTCATTCCTTGCATCGAAATGACTACGCGGCATCAGGTTGAAGTGCAGCAGGCTGTTCTTTCCATCGAACAACTATTGATGAAGGCAGAAATGGAGAATACTACTCCCGTTGAAATCGAAGCCGGAGATTGGCAACAGGCACCTGCTCCCGTTTTTCTTTCTTGGATACAAATAGCTTTATTGATCTATTTGGCGGGGATTGTTGTCCTTGTCTGCCGAAATGTCTATTCTTTGTTATGCCTGCTCAGACTGATCTGTTCCGGTAAGCGGGAGAAACTGGAGAGCGGTATTACGCTGGTGGTGCACGACAGAGCAATAGCTCCATTTAGCTGGATGATATATATCGTCATTAGCCGGGAAGATTTGGAAGAGAATGGACGGGAAATTCTGATTCATGAAGCAGCGCATATCCGTAACTGCCATTCGTGGGATTTGCTGATTGCTGATATTTGTATCTTTTTTCAATGGTTCAACCCCGGAGCATGGCTGCTCAAACAGGAATTACAGAATATTCATGAATACGAAGCCGATGAAACCGTTATCAATGAAGGGGTGAATGCAAAGGAATATCAGTTATTATTAATAAAAAAAGCCGTTGGCACAAGGCTCTACTCTATGGCCAACAGCTTTAATCACAGTAAACTTAAAAAACGTATCACTATGATGTTAAAAGAAAAATCGAATCCTTGGGCACGTTTGAAGTACTTGTATGTACTTCCGTTGGCAGCTATTGCAGTAACCGCTTTTGCCCGTCCCGAAATCTCCGAAAGAGTTGAAGAGATTTCTGCCGTCAAAGTTAATGATTTGGCTGCAATTGTAGAAGCAAAAGTGGAAGAAATCACCAAAGATGTGCTGAAAGATTCCCTGAAAGCTAAGCCCTATGTAGTGCCTGAGAAATCAAAAATGTATGGAGGACGTTGGGCTTCTAAGGATTCATCGACTGTATATTCAGCAGATTCAGTTGTAATATTCAATGATTCCGTTGCTTCCAAGCGAAGTTCGGTTGTTTTATATGGTGGCCGTTTTGAACGGATATCGGAATCAAATAAGCCTCTTATATTGGTAGATGGTAAGGAAATATCTAAAGATACATTGTATTCGATAATGAATGATGAAGCTAACCCGAATCGAATAAAGACTGTGTCTATATTACGTAGTGATGCGGCCCTTTCTATCTATGGCGAGAAAGGAAAACATGGTGTTTATGATATTGAATTACTGCCGAATGCGGATAACCACTTTCGAATTACTAAAACTCAGGCTAAATTTAAGACTAAAACCGAATCATTTCCTAAACAGAACTCTGTCCCCGGCATTGGCGGACTTCCCATTCGTGGTGTATATGATGGTGAGGAACCATTAGTAGTGATTGACGGTAAAGAAGTTTTGGAACCTAATGCTTTGTCTAAGATTTCTCCGGATCGTATAAAAAGCTTTTCTGTCTTGAAATCAGAGGCTGCTTTGGAGGCTTATGGTAAGAAGGCGAAGAATGGAGTGATTTTGATAGACTTGCTTTCTGAGGAGGAATATGAAGCTCGCAATAAGAATCCGCAACGTCCCTATAACAATGCCTGGGAGGTAGCGATGAATATAAAAGGTGATAAAACCGTCCCTACAAGGAAGATGGTATTCTTTATTGATGGTAAGGAAGCCTCGGAAGAAGAATTGAAAAATATTCCGGCAAATGAAGTACGTGGAGTATCACGTATTGAGAATAGCGGGGAGGGTAAAACTACGATCCGTGTTGAAACGGAAAGAAATTCGGATAAGTGGGTATTAGCTTCGGGTATTGTAATGGATAAGGAAGGAAAGCCTATGGAAGGAGTCACTATTACTATGTATGGAACTTCATCGTCTACAAAGACTGATGCAACTGGACACTTTGAGTTGAGAACTCCTAAAGGCGCCTCTCTCCAGATTTCTCGGGGTGAGAAGGTTCTTTTCAGGACAAAAGCTGCAAAAGACATAAAAATCGTATTGGATAAATAACTTAGGAATCAATATACTTATAAAATGGTCATTCAGCGTCCTTATTATTTATACTAATCCGGGTTAAAACTATATTTGTCTCCTTTAAATATCAATGACTATGGGAATCTTTCTTATCTATATTTTGAAATCGGCGGTTTGTCTGTCTTTATTTTATCTGTTTTACAGATTGTTGTTAAGTAAGGAAACATTCCATCGGTTCAATAGGATAGCCTTATTAGGGATATTATTTTTATCCCTGCTGATTCCCTTTATAGAGGTGACTACTGCTCATCAGACCGAATTGAGTCAGACCGTACTGACAGTTGAGCAACTATTGATGGTGGCGGAAGCTATGGATCCCGCGGAGGTGACGGTTGCACAGCCGGAGGAACTTTCCATTTCCTGGGTACAAGTTCTGTTGCTGTTTTATCTAGTTGGTATTATATTCTTTGCATGCCGTAATTTTTACTCTTTATCCCGTTTACTATTACTGATTAAATCGGGTAAACAAGAAAGGCTTGAAGGAGGAGTCAGACTGATTGTTCTGGAACGGGAGGTCGCTCCTTTCAGTTGGATGAGATATATCGTTATTTCCCGGAAAGATTTGGAAGAGGATGGACGCGAGATTCTGATTCATGAAATGGCACATATTCAGAATCGTCATTCCATCGATTTGTTGGTAGCTGATATCTGTATCTTTTTTCAATGGTTCAACCCCGGTATATGGCTGCTGAAACAGGAATTACAGAATATCCATGAATATGAAGCCGATGAAACAGTTATTAATGAAGGTATTGATGCAAAAGATTATCAGTTATTATTAATAAAAAAAGCCGTTGGCACAAGGCTCTACTCTATGGCCAACAGCTTTAATCACAGTAAACTTAAAAAACGTATCACTATGATGTTAAAAGAAAAATCGAATCCTTGGGCACGTTTGAAGTACTTGTATGTACTTCCGTTGGCAGCTATTGCAGTAACCGCTTTTGCCCGTCCCGAAATCTCCGAAAGAGTTGAAGAGATTTCTGCCGTCAAAGTTAATGATTTGGCTGCAATTGTAGAAGCAAAAGTGGAAGAAATCACCAAAGATGTGTCGAATATTACTTTTGGAGATTCACTGAAAAAGTTGGTAGTCACGGGTGATTCAATATTGAAGGAGAAGGGAACAATATCTATTTATGGAGAAAAAGGAAAGAATGGGGTGTTGGCTACTAAACTACTGCCGGATGAAGATAATCATTTTAAAATAACCAAAACTCAAGCAAAAATAAAGCCGGGAATGAATACATCTGTAGATAAATCGAAACTTATGGGTACCCATATTTGGGGGATATCTACGGTGGATTTGCGAGATAAAGATGTATTGGTGATCATTGATGGTAAAGAATCTTCTCGTACTGTGGTAGATGCTTTAGATCCAAGTCGTATTGAAAGTATTTCTATATTAGATGGAAAAGAGGCTACAGATATTTATGGAGATAAAGCGAAAAACGGGGCTATGGTTATTCAGTTACATTCAACCGCAGAACAAATATTGCAGAATAAGTACAAGATTGATGCTATTTCAAAAACGAGATTAGATGCTCTCAATCGTGGAAGTAAGAATTGGGGTGTAACGTTTCATTCAGTAAGTGGTAAGAAGCCGTTAGTTTATATAGATGGCAAAGAAGCCGTTGGCGAAGAAGCTTTATCCAGTGTCTCTCCGGAACGTATTAAAAGTATATCTGTAATGAAAGACAAAGCAGCTGTAGAGGTTTATGGAGAGAGGGGGAAAGATGGAGTAGTTTTAGTTGATTTGTTGACGGAAGAAGAATATCAGAATAAACAAAAATTTCCAAAACCTGCAAAGGTAAGGACTGAGAGCGAATCACCTAAAAAATCACACTTTTATATGGGGGGATCTCATGATGAGGAATGGCATGTTGCTCAAGCTAAAAAAAAGCCTTTGGTTATTATTGACGGTAAAGAAGCATTGGAAGAAGATGCTATCTCCAAACTTGCTCCTGATCGTATCAAAAACTTTACTATATTGAAAGATAAATCAGCTACGGATATTTATGGGGAAAGAGGGAAAAATGGGGTGCTGATTATCACTTTGTTTACAGATGCGGAATATGAGTTTAATAAAGCTAATCCGAAAAAGCCTTATGCAGATGCTTTGGAATTGGCAGAAAGCATGGCAAAAGATGTAGAAGGAGAAATTATTTATTGTATAGACGATGAAAAGATTAAGAAGTCTAAATTGAAAGGTATGTCTACCAAAAATATAAGATCGGTGTCTGTAAATGAAATGGATGGAACAAAGATTGTAAGATTGGAAACCGATAAATATCGTTCTGATTGGATTTCTGTAACTGGAGTTGTGACTGATGAAGAAGGAAAAACGATTGCGGCTACTGTGTTAGTAAAGGGAACAAATGATTATACTGTAGCTGATGCAGATGGTCGTTTTAAATTGAAAGCGCCTAAAAATGGGATACTTCGGATTGCTGATGTCAATAAGTCTGTTGCTGAAGTGAAAGTAAAACCTATGCTTAAAGTAGTTTTGAAAGATAAATGAGAGGATACTTTATTTGATTAAAAATGGGCAGTTATATCCTGTTGAAATAAAAATATGGAATAAAAGCGATATACACTATTATTAACCTGTCTCTTATACACATCTCCGAGCCCACGAGACTCGACGTCATCTCG